>JAEEGI010000285.1_pt1 | contig 264571 bp, 213 predicted proteins | sample 8958751 | NCBI WGS metagenome assembly JAEEGI01 (sample SAMN16246545, study PRJNA631951) | gut metagenome | biome: gut microbiome; feature: rumen; material: KS-attached | host: Bos | place: Iran: Karaj | collected 2018-10 | reverse complement strand
GCGGTTGACAAGAATGAGGCGGTAGCCGGCCAGACTAATATCGTCGTCACCGGTACCGATCTCGATCTTGTCACTGGTGTCACGATTGGTGATAAGGAACACGGATTCATTGACTGTAAGTTCGATATCCTGACCGCTGATTCAGTAAAGGTGGCTGTCTCGAAAGACGCTTACACGGGTCCTCTTACCCTTACCGCCGCCAATGGAGATAACACTGCGACCGAAGCCATTACCGTCACCTACGACGAGGCGGTTTCCGTGACCTTCGCACAGCCTTCATTCGCTCTCGGAAAGAAGATAGCTATAACCGGAAAGAATCTCCTGAATGTGGAGCAGTTGTCCATCAAGGGCAAGAAGGTTGTTTCCTATGCTGTCCGCGGTGACGATAATATGTCATTCGATATACCTGAAGGAATAGGCCCTGGCGTTTATCGTCTGGCGATGGTTCTTATCGATGGTACTGAACTGACATGGCCCGTCCCGTTCGAGATCACCGCTCCTTACACTGAGAAGTTCGTCTGGACCGGCGACCATGACCTTGCCGGCTGGGGCAGCAACCTCGAGGCGGGTCCGGAGGATGGCTTCGTCACCGCAGGTCTGTGTGAAGGCGATCTTGTCCGTGTCTACTACACTACTTACTCAGACTGGTGGCAGTTCAAACTTCAGGCTGGGCACTGGGATGCGATCAATCTGGAAACTCTTGACGGGGCAAATACTGTTTCCGCCAATAACGCTCCTTCCGGATCGCAATTCTTCTCATTCGAGGTCACTCCCGCTATCTATTCCCAACTCACAAAGACTGGAGAAGGATGGGGATTCTCATTCGTCATCAATGGTGAGGGCGCTAAAATTACTGGAATATCCTTCATCCACTTCGGTGCAGTAGAGGAGAAGACCGCCATCTGGGAGGGCTCCCAGGTCGTTGATTGGAGTGGTGGAGCAGGCGAAGACAACAAGGCCATGACCGCTCTCTCATGGGGCGGCTATGACTGGAGCACCGTTGAGGCTGGAACGAAGATCGTCCTTGAGTTCACTCCTACGGCTGATGAGGTTCAGATCCGTTTCTCCAATGGCTCCTGGGCTGCCCATCCGGGTACTCCGGATCCTTACAAGCTCTATGGCGAAAGCAAACTCGAGATAGAGTTGACTAAGGAGATTCTGGACAACATGGTCGCTACCGGCGGTCTCGTTATCACCGGCCAGGGCTATACCCTTACTGGAGTTTACCTTGTCACTACTGGAGAGATGGCCCCTGTTGGCACCCCCATCTGGGAAGGTTCTCTAGAGGTTGACTGGTCCGGAGGCCTTGGTGAAGACCATAAGGCCATGACCGCTCTATCATGGGGCGGCTATGACTGGAGCACTGTCGAAGCCGGAACTACCATCGTATTGGAGTTCACACCTACGGCTGACGAGGTTCAGATTCGTTTCTCCAACGGCTCATGGGCCGCTCATCCTGGCACCCAGGATCCTTACAAGCTCTATGGAGAAAGCTCACTTGAGATTGAGCTAACCCAAGCTATCCTTGATGAGATGATCGCCAATGGTGGTCTTGTGATCACCGGGCAGGGATATACCCTGACGGCTGTCATTCTCAAATAGCATTATTATTCCGGAGGGGGCTGACCCTCCCTCCGGGATCCAATTAAATAAATGAAAATGAGGAAAGTACTGTCTTGCCTAGCCTTGGCTGTCCTAGCTGCCGTGGCCTGGAGTTGCAAACCGGAGGAGCCGGTGGTCATCGTAGATGACCCCGCCCCGACCGCTGTGACCTTAACTCCAGAGTCAGCAAGTGTTCCTGTTGAGGGGAAGGAAATCAGCCTGTCGGTCACGGCTCCTTCCCGTCCTTCTGTGGGGGGCGCTCCTGCCTGGATTACTGTTATGGATGGTACTTTCAATAAATACAACATAACCTACAAGCTTATAGTCGCCGCCAACACTACTTACGAGTCCAGGACCGTTACACTCACTGTCTCTGCTGGAAATCTCTCCAAAACCGTGACTATAACCCAGGCTGCCGCTGAAAAACCTGCGGAACCAGGCGGAGACGAGCCAGGCGGCGAAACTGAGGTCCAGATAAGTGAGTCTCTTGTCACTAAAGACGCCACTGATAAAGCCAAGGCGCTTTACGGATATATTTATAGCCTTTACGGCAAGAAGATCATATCCTCCATCATGGCCGATGTCAACTGGAACCATCGGGAGGCGGACAAAGTCAATTCTGCCACAGGGAAGTACCCGGCGATGAACTGCTATGATTTCATCCACATCTACGTCCCTGAGAATAATTGGATTAACTACTCCGATTTAAAGCCGGTAACCGAATGGGCGGAGGCTGGTGGAATAGTGTCTCTGATGTGGCATTTCAATGTTCCCAAGAACGAGAGTGTCAAACTAAGCACTGACGGTAGCGGCGTGACCTGTACCCCTGGCGAGACCACATTCCGCGCGAAAAATGTGTTCACACAAGGTACTTGGGAGAACAAATGGTTTTATGACCAGATGGACAAGGTCGCGGCTGTCATACTTGCTCTCCAGGAGAAAGGAATAGCGGCCATCTGGCGCCCGTTCCATGAGGCTGCAGGAAACGCGACTTACAAGCAGCAAGCTTCCTGGACGACATCCTGGTTCTGGTGGGGCTATGATGGCGCTGATGTTTATAAGAAGCTTTGGGTAGCGATGTTCGACTATTTCGCGTCTAAGGGTATCCGCAACCTTATTTGGGTCTGGACCACACAGAACTACAACGGTGACTCCTCCAAATATAACCAGGACAAGGCATGGTATCCCGGTGATAATTATGTGGATATAGTGGCCCGTGACCTCTATGGAAGCACGGCGGCTGACAACAAGAAAGAGTTTGAGGAGATACAGAAAACCTATCCGACCAAGATGGTCGCCTTGGGCGAGTGCGGAACCGACGCAGGAGCCGGAAAGGCTTTTGCCTCAATACCTTCTGTTTGGTCAGCCGGAGCGAAATGGTCGTGGTTTATGCCATGGTACGGATCTAATATGCCTGATACCGCATGGTGGAAAGCCGCTATGTCAAGCGGTTCCGTAGTCTCAAGGTCTGATGTGAAATATTGATGATATGAAACCTATACTTAAGTGCTCGTTTTTGGCGGCGTTGATGATCTCTACCTTCTGCTTCTGTGAAAAGGAGAAGAAGGAACCGACCCCGCAGCCTGATCCGGCTCCAACATCTATCACATTGAGCGCCAATTCTTTCCAAGTGGCTCAAACTGGTGATAACATCTCGCTGACGGTGAAGGCTCCGTCACGTCCCACATTCACCGGCATTCCATCTTGGGCCAAATTCTCTGATGGCACCTACAACTCTTATTCAATAACGGTAGGGTTCACGGTTACCGCCAATGAGACTTACGAGGAGCGCTCGGCCACAGTCACTGTCGCTTCCTCCGGAGCGTCGTCCGTCACTTTCACTATAAAGCAGGCGGCAAAGGAGAAGCCAGTTGATCCTCCGACTCCTCCGTCAGGTGATAATGATGCCTGGGCTCTCGCCAAAACTCTTGGTCTTGGTTGGAATATGGGTAATCATTTTGACGCCTACTACAACTGGCACTATATTGATGAGAGCGGGTTTGACTGGTACAATTATCCCAATGAGAAGGTATGGGACGGAGAGTTGGCCACTCCAGATACTTTCAAAGGCGTTAAAGCTGCCGGATTCACCAGCGTCCGCATTCCCGTGACGTGGCTTAACTTTATCGGCAAAGCTCCGGACTACAAGATCGACGAGACCTGGTTGAATCGTGTGCATGAGGTCGTGGGTTTTGCGCATGCGGAGGGACTTAATGTCATCATAAACACCCATCATGACGAGAATCACGGAGATGACCATTGGCTCGACATCAAGAACGCATCCGCCAACAGCGCTATCAACGAGTCCATCAAAGCCGAGATCAAGGCGGTCTGGACCCAGATTGCCAACAAGTTCGCTGATTGCGGAGACTGGCTCATCATGGAGGGCTTCAATGAGCTGAATGACGGCGGCTGGGGCTGGAGCGAGGATTTCCGGAAGGATCCTACCCGCCAGTGTAATATACTTAACGAGTGGAACCAGGCATTTGTGGACGCTGTCAGGGCAACAGGTGGTGAGAATTCCACCCGATGGCTCGGAGTCCCGACTTATGCCGCCAATCCAGAGTTCACCAAGTACCTCAGGATGCCCTCCGACAAAGCCGGCAAGGTGATGGTCTCCGTGCATTTCTATGATCCATACGACTATACCATCGGAGACGCCCAGTATTCTGACTGGGGTCATACAGGGGCGGTGGACAAGAAGGCCAATGGAGGCGACGAGACGCATGTCAAGGATGTTTTCAGCAAACTGAACACTGAATATGTCTCCAAGAATATTCCTTGCTACGTCGGAGAGTTCGGATGCTCTATGAGAGCCAAATCCGACACCCGAGCCTGGAAGTTCTATCTCTATTACATGGAATATATCGTCAAGGCCGCGAAGACCTATGGCCTGCCGTGCTTCCTCTGGGACAATGGCGCTAAAGACACCGGCAAGGAGCAGCACGGATATATTAACCACGGCACTGGGGCCTATATTGGCAACAGCAAGGAGGTCGTCAATGTGATAAAGAAGGCCTGGTTTACCGAGAGCGATGGCTACACGCTCCAACATGTTTATGATTCCGCGCCAAAAATCTGATAAGTCATGAGAAATCTGTTATTTCTGGTTATGATCCCATTTTTCTTTTCCGGGTGCGGCTGGCGTCCAAGACCTGTCGATGACGATATTCCTGGTGACCATATTCTTGCTAGTCAGTTGTTTTCGGTGGCCGATGCCGGAAAGGTTATGTACGGCCATCAGGATGACTTGTCCTATGGCCATTCTTGGAAAGTCACGGACTGGAAGAATGACGATTTGGAGCGATCTGACGTGAAGGATGTCTCCGGAAAGTATCCGGCTGTCTTGGGATTCGATCTCGGTGGCATCGAGGTTGCTGACAGTTGCAACTTGGATGGAGTTCCCTTTGGGCTTATTCGCAAGGCTGCCCTGACACACAGGAGCAGGGGAGGAGTCGTGACATTCTCATGGCATTTGCGTAATCCCTTGACCGGAGGAGACTCATGGGACATCTCCTCGAATCAGGTCGTGGCTTCTGTCCTCGAGGGGGGAGAAAAACACGAGGAGTTCATTGTTTGGCTGGATCGCCTGGCTGATTTCCTGAACAGTCTCGGTAAAGCTCCTGTAATATTCCGTCCCTGGCATGAGAATATCGGAAGTTGGTTCTGGTGGGGAGGCAATCTCTGTTCCGCTGAGCAGTATAAAGCCTTGTTCCGCCTGACACGGGAAAGGCTTGAAGAGAAAGGTGTCGAGAATTTGCTCTGGTGCTATTCTCCGAATGGACCTATCTCCAAGGAAGACTACATGTCACGTTACCCTGGAGATGACATTGTGGATATTCTGGGAACTGATATCTACGAATATGTCGGAAACGGAACCATTGAGGAGGCAGGGGAAAGGTATGTGGCTCAAGTCAAAGAGATGCTGTCCATCATTGAGACCATATCCAAAGAGAAATCCAAGCTTATGTGCCTTTCGGAGACAGGGCTTGAGGGACTTGTGGATCCGAACTGGTGGACCGGAAGTTTGTATCCGGCTATAGAGGGTTTCCCTATATGCTACGTGCTCACATGGCGAAACGCCCACGACAAGCCGGAGCATTTCTACGCTCCATGGAAAGGCTTTGTCCATGAGGAGGATTTCAAAGTATTCAGTGAAAAGAAAGATATTGTGTTGCTATGACTTACGAAGAGAGATTGAAGTGGCTCAAAGAGTCCCACGAGCAGTTGTTGACAAAGAAGAATCATCCCATTGAGGGCAACGGGGTGTACGAGAGGTATGCCAATCCTGTCCTGACGGCGGACCACGCTCCTTTGGAGTGGAGGTATGATCTTCATAAGGAGACAAACCCATATCTGATGGAGCGTTTCGGCATACATGCCGCGTTCAATTCAGGTGCCATCAAGTTCGGAGGCAAATATGTCCTTGTGGCAAGAGTTGAGGGAGCTGACAGGAAGTCTTTCTTCGCTTTGGCGGAGAGCCCTAATGGAATCGATAATTTCCGTTTCCGTTCCCGTCCTGTGACTATGCCTGAATATGGTGAGCCTGCCACGAACATTTACGATATGCGCCTCACAGCGCACGAGGATGGTTGGATTTACGGTATCTTCTGCGTTGAGCGTAAGGATAAGGATCATCCTGGTGACCTATCCGCCGCTGTGGCTAGCGCTGGCGTCGCCCGTACGAAGGATCTGGTCAATTGGGAACGCCTTCCAGACATAGAGTCTGTCAGCCAGCAGCGCAATGTGGTTCTCCATCCCGAGTTCGTCGATGGGAAATATGCCCTCTACACACGTCCCCAGGATGGTTTCATCGATGCCGGGAGTGGAGCGGGTATAGGCTGGGCCCTTGTGAACAGCATGGAACATGCGGTGATCACTGAGGAGAAAGTGTTGAGCCATCGTTTCTACCACACAATCAAGGAGAGCAAGAATGGAGAGGGTCCCCATCCGATCAAGACATCGAGGGGTTGGCTCCATCTCGCTCACGGAGTCAGAGGTTGCGCATCCGGATTGAGATATGTGCTATATCTCTATATGACAGCCTTGGACGATCCCTCAAAGGTCATAGCCGAGCCGGCGGGATTCTTTATGGCTCCGGAAGGCGATGAATATCAAGGTGATGTGATGAATGTCCTGTTCAGCAATGGCTGGATATGTGACCCTGATGGAAAGGTCTTCATCTACTATGCGTCCTCTGACACAAGAATGCACGTGGCCACTTCCTCAGTTGACAGGCTTGTGGATTATTGCATCCACACCGCCCCTGACGGGATGAGGACAGGAACCTCGGTCGCTACCCTTAATAAACTCATAGATAAGAATTTGGGCGTAACAATCTAATCCGATAGTTATGAGGAGGTTGCTCTTTCCGTTTGTTATCACCCTTCTCGTCCTGCAAGGTTGTTCCGGCAGCCGTTATAATGTGAGAGGGGATAAGGTCGAAGTGAAGGCTGGTTCCGTCTCAATCCGTCTCCAGGTGGTCTCTCCAGAGATCATCAGGGTTTCAGCGATGCCTGAAGGCGTCCGCTTCCCCGAGAGGAAAAGCTTGGTGGTTGTCAGTCAGGATAACACCCCGGATTTCAAAGTCTCAAGCATTGGGGATACCGTTGTAGTTAGGACTTCAGCTCTCACCGCCGAGGTCTTGCCTGACGGAACCCTGTGTTTCCTTGACTCCGCAGGTAATCTTTTGGCAGGAAACGGGAGGACTTCTTTTGAGCCGATCGAGGTTGAAGGCAAGAAGGCTTTCTCAGTGCAGACAAGGTTCTCCTCTAGTCCAGATGAGTCCTTTTACGGCCTCGGTCAGCATCAGGCAGGCGAGTTCGACCATAAAGGCAGGAGTGAGGAACTATACCAATATAACACCAAGGTGAGCGTGCCATTCGTGGTCTCCACAAAAGGCTACGGTGTGCTTTTCGACGCTTATTCATTGTCCCGTTGGGGGAATCCCGAGCCCTACAAGCAACTCGGGGATATGTTCACCCTATACGACAAGGATGGTGTGAAGGGCGGATTGACCGGCACCTATAAGACCAGTGACGGGAAGACTCTCGTACGCCGTGAGGACTCGCTTTATTTTGAGAACGAGTTTGTCATCAAGAACTTGCCCGAGATTCCTTTGAGCGGTGCCCGGGTTGAGTATGAGGGTTTCCTAGAAGCTCCGGAAACAGCTGATTATCACTTTATTCAATATTACGCTGGTTTTCAGGAGACGTTCATCGGAAGTGAGGTGGTCATGCCACGCCTGTGGCGTCCGGCGTGGAATCCTAACAGTAAGAAATACACTTCTTCTCTCAAGAAGGGGGAGAAAACGCCTATCAAGATCATTTGGGATCCGGATGGAGATGTGTCTTATCTCGGACTTCGTGTCGCCTCTCTTCAAACTCCGGAAGAAGAAAGTGACTTGAGTTTCTGGTCAGAGTTTGAGCCAGGTGCTGATTTCTATTTCATCTCCGGTGGTGATTATGATGGAGTCATCAGTGGTTACCGTAAGCTGACGGGAAAGGCGCAGGTGATGCCCAAATGGGTCCTTGGTTTCTGGCAGAGCCGTGAGAGATACTCGACCCAGGATGAGCTGGTGGAAACGCTCTCAGAGATGCGCCGGAGACATATTCCAGTGGACAACATAGTCCAGGACTGGCAATACTGGAAAGACGACCAGTGGGGGAGTCACCAGTTTGACCCTGAGCGTTATCCGGATCCGGAGAAGATGCTTGATGACGTCCATGGGATGAACGCCAGGTTCATGATCAGCGTTTGGCCGAAGTTCTACACCAACACGGATAACTATAAGGAGCTGAAGGCCTCAGGTTACGCATACACCCATGCGGAAGAAGACGGGTTGAAGGATTGGCTTGGCCATGAGCAGACGTTCTACGACGCCTATTCCGAAGGCGGAAGGAAAATGTTCTGGAGGCAGATGGACGACAATCTATATTCAAAATATGGCCGGAAGATCGATGCCTGGTGGATGGATGCCAGCGAGCCCAACCTGAGGGATTGCCTTCCTATGGATTATTTCAAATGGCTGCTCACTCCCAATGCTCTCGGATCTTCAACCGAATATCTCAACGCCTATGCCCTTGTCAACGCTGACGCTATTTATAACGGCCAGCGCTCAGTGGATCCTGACAAGAGGGTTTTCTTATTGACGCGCAACGGCTTCGCTGGGCTCCAGAGGTATTCCACAGCCACGTGGAGCGGCGACATAGGCACTTCGTGGACAGACATGAGGATGCAGATGCCTGCAGGACTTGATTATTCGATGAGCGGTATCCCGTTCTGGGGCATGGACATCGGTGGTTTCTCCACGATGGGCAAATTCTACGATCAGGCCAACAGTGATGAATGGCAGGAACTTCAGACCCGTTGGCATCAGTTTGGAACGTTTGTCCCTTTGTTCCGTACTCATGGCCAGTGGCCTCGTCGGGAGCTTTGGAATATCGCTCCAGAAGGATCTCCCGCTTATGAGAGCATACTATGGTATATGAGGCTTCGTTACCGGCTTATGCCGTACTTATATTCACTGGCCGGAGCCGTTCATTTCCAAGACTATACGATTATGCGGGGTCTTCCGATGGACTTCCCGGATGACCTGGTTGTCAGAGACCTTTATGACCAGTGGCTGTTCGGCCCGGCGTTCATGCCTTGTCCTGTCTCGGAATATAAGGCCCGCAGCAGGGAAGTGTATTTCCCCGCAGGTGGCTGGTATGACTTCTATTCGGGGTCGTATATCCCTGGAAATCAACGGTTGACAGTCCAAGCTCCCTATGAGCGTATACCTCTGTATGTCAAGGCAGGCTCGATAGTGCCTTTCGGCCCCGAGATGGAATGGTCGGATGAGAAACCCGCTGATAATATCCGTCTATACGTATATGCCGGAGCGGACGCCGAGTTCATCCTATATGAGGATGACGGCCTGACCTATGGCTATGAGAAAGGTGCGTTCTCCACAATCCAGTTCCGTTGGGACGATGCCTCGAGGACACTCACGATCGGTGATAGGGCCGGTGAGTTCCCAGGAATGCTCCAAGAGCGCAGGTTCACCGTGATTCTGGTCGAGCCTTCCAACCCCAAAGCTTATGATCCTGATGCGGATGGAAAAGAGGTGGATTATCGTGGAAAAGAGATAAAAATAATACTATAATGAGAACAACTAAAACAATTCTGATTGTTATGGCAATTATGGCGGCGGCCTGTTCGCCGAAAAGTGGTGTGGCACCAGCCATCCCTCTTGACAAAGATGTTGAGGCTAAGGTTGAGTCAGTCCTCAAGAAAATGACTCTCAAAGAGAAGGCTGGCCAGATGGTGCAGCTCTCGATTGACACCATCACGGATGATACGAAACCTGAGATCGACCCTGTCAAATTGGAGAAGATCATAGGGGAGTATAAGGTGGGTTCAATCCTGAACCTCCTGAAGGATGTCTCCCTTTCTAGGGAGGGAACAGCCGCCTTCGTCCGTCAGATTCAAGATAAATCCATGGAGTTGATCGGTATTCCCTGCATCTACGGATTGGACATGATCCATGGAGCATCATACCTCACAGATGGCTCCTTTTATCCGCAGGAGATCAATCTGGGCGCGACTTTCAATAGGGATTATCCCAGGATGATGGGCGAGGCTCTCGCATATGAGACAAGGGCCGCCCAGGTGGCATGGGTATTCTCCCCAGTTATGGATCTCGGGCGTGATCCCCGCTGGCCGAGGCATTGGGAGAGTTGGGGAGAGGATCCTTACCTCCAGGCTGAGATGGCCCGCACGGAGACCGAGGCTATACAGGGTGATGATCCTAATCACATTGATTTGGAGCATGCGGCTGTCAGCATCAAGCATTTCATGGGTTATGGAGTCCCGCATACAGGAAAGGACCGCACACCTGCTTATATCGCACTCAATGATTTGAGAGAGAAGTATTTCCGCCCGTTTAAAGAGTGCTTCCAAGCCGGAGCCCTCACCGTCATGGTGAACTCTGCCTCAATCAATGGCATTCCTACTCACGCCAACAAAGAGCTCCTTACCGGATGGGCCAAGGGAGAACTCAATTGGGATGGTCTGATCGTGACCGATTGGGCGGATGTCAATAATCTTTATACCAGGGATCATGTCGCTGCCGACAAACGGGAGGCGGTGGCCATGGGAATCAATGCCGGTATAGACATGATTATGGAACCTTATGATCCTGAGTGCGTTAATATAATAGTTGATCTTGCGGAGTCCGGTGATATTCCCATGTCCAGGATTGATGATGCGGTCCGTCGTATCCTTCGCCTGAAGGTCCGTCTCGGCCTTTTCGACAATCCTTCATGGGATCATGAATATAAGGATTTCGGTTGCCAGCGTTTCGCTGACGAGTCTTACGCCGCGGCACTTGAGTCAGAGGTGCTGCTGAAGAACGAGGGAGGAATTCTTCCTCTTAAGGGAACCGAGAGAATCCTCGTGACCGGCCCTAACGCCAATTCTATGAGGACTCTCAACGGTGGTTGGAGCTACACTTGGCAGGGGGATGCTGACACCTTCGCTTCGGATCACAATACTATCCTGGAGGCTATCAGGAACCGTTTCCCTAATGTCAAGTATGTTCCCGCGATCGAATATGACCAGGAATGGGGTGAGTGGGAGAAGGAGCATGTGACCGGTATCTCAGAGGCTGTGGCGGCTGCCAGGACCTGCGATGTGGTGATCGCGTGCGTCGGTGAGAACACTTATTGCGAGACCCCCGGTAACATGGATGACCTAAATCTCTCGGCTAACCAGAAAGACCTTGTCAAAGCCCTCGCGGCGACTGGCAAACCAATTATTCTCGTATTGAACGAGGGCCGTCCCAGGATTATCGGTGACATTGAACCCCTCGTGAAAGCCGTTGTGGATGTGATGCTTCCGTCCAATTATGGTGGTGACGCTTTGGCTGCCTTGCTGTCGGGAGACGAGAACTTCTCCGGCAAACTGCCTTTCACATATTCAAAGCACATTAATTCTCTCCACACCTACGACTATAAGGTCTCCGAGCATAACGAGACCATGGCTGGCTCATATAATTATGACGCTATCATGGATGTCCAGTGGCCTTTCGGCCACGGCCTGAGCTACACGACTTTCGAATACTCAGACCTGAAGGTTGTCATCCCCGGCTCGACTGGGGATCCCCTCGCATTCTCGGCTGGTGACATGATCAAGGTATCAGTCAAGGTGGCCAACACCGGCTCTCGTCCAGGCAAAGAGGCCGTCCTTCTCTATAGCTCGGACCTTGTCGCCTCTCTTATTCCTGACGTCAAGAGACTGAGGGGCTTCGAGAAGATATCCCTTGCTCCGGGCGAATCCAAAGTCGTTGAGTTTGAGCTTCCTGCCAAGGAGCTGGCTTTTGTGGGTGCCGATGGGAAGTGGCGTCTTGAGAAGGGCGAGTTCCGTCTCTCATGCGGAGGCCAGGCGGCTATGGTCAATTGTCTTGAGACCAAGGTCTGGGATACTCCTAACATCTAGGCGATGGATCTGGTTTCATTCCGGGAAGAAGTATTGGCTGAGCTGGAAGGGGATATATTGCCTTTCTGGCTCAGTCTTAAAGATCCGGATGGGGGCTATTTCGGAGAGGTTGAATCTGACGGGACAATCCTGCGGGACGCTCCCAGGGGGGAGATTCTGAATGCGAGGATAATATGGTCTTTCTCAGCGGCTTACGCTGCATTAGGGAATGAGTCTTATCTCTCGGCCGCCATTCATGCCAGTGATTGGTTCCGTTCTCGCCTTGTTGATCCTGTCAATGGGGGAGTGTTCTGGAGCGCCTCAGCCGATGGCAAGCCTCTAGACACTAAGAAGCAACTGTACTCCCAAGCATTCGCCATTTACGCTTTCAGCGAGCTCTATAAGGTCACTGCGGACAAGTCGGTCCTTGAAGTCGCCATCGGGTTGTTCGGTATTATTGAGAGCAAGTTCAAGGATTGGGCGAACGGGGGCTATATCGAGGCACTCTCGGAGGATTTCTCGCCTCTTGAGGATATGTCCCTTTCGGCTCATGACATAAACGCCGACAAGACGATGAATTCTCATCTCCATCTCATGGAGGCGTATGCCAATCTCTACTGTGTCTGGCCTGATCCTTCACTTAAGGAGGCGCTTATTGAGCTCATAGAGCTCACCTGCGAGAAGATAATCTCTCCCTCAGGGCATCTGTATTTATATTTCTCAAAAGACTGGGCGGTTCTCCCTGGAGCTATTTCCTACGGCCATGATATCGAGACATCATGGCTTCTCCTTGAGTGCGCCATGGCGGTTGGGGATGCCCTGCTGATTGATTATGTCAAGTCATATTGTCTCGCTCTCGGAGCCGCTGGCAATGAAGGGCTTCTCCCTGACGGCTCGATGAGCTACGAGCTTTTCCCTGACGGTGAGGCCGATCGTTCACGGCAGTGGTGGGTCCAGGCAGAGACCGTAGTCGGCAATCTCTGGCTGTGGAAGTATCACTCTGATCCGGAAGGACTTCCACGAGCCATCTTTTGCTGGAATTGGATCAAGGCCCATTTGATATCCAGTTGTGGTGAATGGTACTGGGGTACTCTGGCTGATGGGGAAACCCCCGATTTGGCCAATCCCAAAGCCGGCTTCTGGAAATGCCCCTACCACAATGCCCGCATGTGCCTGGAGGTCTTGAAAATCTTCGCTTGATTTAGTACATTCGCGTATAATGGCAAAGTTATCAGAGAAAATAGGTTATGGATTTGGGGACATGTCCTCCTCGATGTTTTGGAAGATATTCTCGTATTACCTCCCGATTTTTTATTCGGATGTGTTCGGGCTGAAGCCTGTCCATGCGGCGACCCTGCTGGGAGTCACGAGGTTATATGACGCTGTCTCTGACCCGGTGATGGGTATAATAGCTGACCGTACGCAGACTAAGTGGGGAAAATATCGCCCATATCTCTTATGGCTGGCGATTCCCTTCGCTCTGATAGGGATCATGGCCTTTTATGTGCCGGATGCCTCTTATGGCGTCAAGCATTTCTACGCATATGTGGCTTATATCCTGATGATGACAGCCTACACGGCAGTGAATGTACCTTACGGGGCGATGCTCGGTGTTGTGACCGCGGACTCGAAGGAGAAGAGCGTATTCTCTTCTTTCAGGATGTTCTTCGCCTACATCGGCAGTTTCATAGCGATGGGAATATTCTGGCTCTTCGAGAAGTCCATCATAGGTTCCACCAACTCGGCCGGCAAGATGATAAAGGGCGTCGGGGACGCTGATCCCATGCAGTGGACCTCAATTGTCGCTGTCGTGGCTGTCATATGCGCCATTCTCTTCGTCCTGTGCTTCCTGCTGACGAAGGAGCATGTTAAAATCGAGCGTAAACCTCAGACTGAAGGTGGCTCATCGATCAAGGATGATCTGAAAGCCCTCATCTCGAACGGTCCTTGGTGGCTCATGCTCGGAGCGGCCATCGGTCAGCTTCTTTGCGGCTCGATCAGAGGTGGAGCTGCTGCTTATTATTTCGCCAATATATTGGGAGCCAATATATTCCTCACTTGCGCGGTGTATTTGACCATCGGTGAGATCGGCCAGATGGCCGGAGTGGCTTTCGCTGTTCCTCTCTCTGAGAAAATCGGCAAAAGGAATACCTTCATGGCCGCTATGGTCGCTGTCGTACTGTTCAGTTCGGCGATATGGTTCATCCCGACAGGCACTGCCGCTGGTATTTGGTGGCTTATCGTCCTTCAGATTCTCGTCAGTCTCGCTATCGGTGTCGCCGCTCCTCTGACATGGAGCATGTTCGCTGATGTGGCGGACTATTCTGAGCTCAGAAACGGCTCTAACTCAACTGGTTTGATATTCTCATCCTCTTCGATGGCCCAGAAGTTCGGAGGCGCCATCGGAGGATTCCTGCTTCTGGCGCTGCTCGGAGTCTTCGGCTATAACAAGGATTTGGCGCTACAGGCTCCAAGGACCCTGAGCGCCATAAAAGCCATGATGAGTTTTGTGCCTGCGATAGGAGCTGCGCTCTCAATCCTGGCACTGTCGTTCTATCCTCTCACCACTAGTAAGATGAATGAGGTTCAGGCTGAGTTGAAGAAGAAGAGGGGAGAAGCTTAACGAAGCCTATTTCCCGGCGATGCCGGCTAGCTCCTTGGCCAGTTTGTCAATCATGACAGTTCCGAAAACGACCTTCCCGTCTGGATCTATGAGGTACATGGAGGGAATCCAGTTCACCTTGTAGTCTTGCGAGACTTGCGTCTCCTTCCACTTGGCTAACGGGCTGACATGATCCCAGCCCAGTCCATTCTCCTTCACATACTCTGCCCACTTTTCCTTCTCGGTGTCAAATGAGACTCCGACAAAGGCCAATTTGTCAGAGCCGTATTTCTCCCAAAGGGCTTTCACCTCAGGTGCATCCTTACGGCAGTCAGGGCACCATGATGCCCAGAAGTCAAGGACGACATATTTTCCACGGAAGTCTTTCAGGGACAGCTCCTTCCCGTCAGGTGTCTGGAGAGTGAAATCCGGAGCGGGAGTGCCCTTCGCCAAAAGATCTTTCGCATATTGGGCGTCAAGATCCTCAACGCTCTCGGTGTTGGCGGTCTCATCAACAGTCTTTTTGGGAGCCCTTTTGCATGAAGGTAAAGACAGGACGGCGATCAGCATCATGACGACCGCTGAAGATTTGATTAAAGTTGTCTTATTCATTTGTTCGTCTATTAGTTTCCGCTAATATACAACAAAAACTGAATATAAATAGGTATATTTGAATCCAGATTTCTGATCAGATGCGGCTCTCTCGTGTATTGTTCCTGACATTCCTTCTGATTCTCGCTCTCCCATTGGGTGTCGCGGGACAGGAGGCGGATAAGCCTTTTGTTTTCTCACCTCAGTGGATGGCACAGGCCCAGTTCGCTGGCTATTATGCTGCCCAGGAGAAAGGATTTTATGATGAGGAAGGTGTCAAGGTTGAGATTGTCCATCCCTTCGCTACCCAGGATTTAAGAGAGCGTTTATCAAATTCCGAGGCTGATGCTGCCACCCTGCCTTTGACAGAGGCGATGTCTATGGTGGCGGGTGGTTTTCCATTGGTCAATATTCTCCAGACTTCAATGAATACCGCTCTCGCTATCGTCTCACGAAACGGCCAGGATCCCACATCTCTGGGAAAGGCTAAGGTGTCTACATGGCGATCAGGATTTGACCAGGTCGTGAGATGCATGGCTTCGGACTGGGGAACTCAATTCCAGTGGATTGAGGCTGCCAACCCTGTCAGTCTTTTTATCGCCTCTGCCGTTGACGCGACAGTGACGATGACCTATAATGAGCTTTTCTTGATTAAGCAAGCCGGGTTCAATAATGTCGGCGTGTACAAACTCAAAGATCATGACCTCAACATTCAGGAGGAAGGAGTTTATATGCCCAGGTCAAAGTATCTCAGTGACAAGGATCGGGCGGATCGTTTCGCTCGGGCTAGCCGTAGGGGATGGGAGTGGGTCGCTGACCATCAGGACGAGGCTTTGGACATCGTCATGAAATATGTGAAAGAGTACCGTATCCCGACCAACAGGATTATTCAAAAGCTTATGCTCCAAGAGGTTCTGTCCCTTCAACTCGATCCCGGGTCAGGACAGAGGGCATTTGTCTTGAGACCGGATATGGTTGATAAGGCTAATAAGATTCTTGTTGGAGGCGGCATGTTGAGCAGGGAAGTGAAAGTGGAGGAGTTGCTGCCATGAGAAGATTGCTCTCACTTATACGTCAGTCATTCTCCGCGCGACTAAGCCTTTGGGTGGTGCTCTTCGCGGCGATGGTTTTCCTGGCCGCTCAGGGATATGTGGCTTTGCTGGCCAGGCGCTCTGTCAGGTCAGAGGCCGTTAAGGGCGCTGAGCAGGTCCTTGAGAACACGATGCTGCGTCTTAACGGTATCATTGAGGATGTGGAAATAGCGGCCGATAACCTTGAGTGGCTTGTCTATCGCAACATCGACTCCCAGGACAGGCTTATGGAATATACCCGGAGCACAGTTCAGGGTAATAGTTTCTTGCTAGGGTGCTCAATCTCGCTTGAACCGTATACCTTCAAGGGTGTCAAGTATTTCTCGGCATATTCCAACAAAACAGGAGATTCGGTAACTACCATCCAGGAGGGGAGTGACGACTACCAGTACTTTTACATGGATTGGTACATTTTGCCCAAACTCCTGAATCAGCCCTGCTGGACAGAACCCTACAGTGATTGGGAGTCGGATGATGCGGAGTCCATGGACACGGAGAGGACTATCTCATATTGCAAGCCCCTGACTGATAAAGACGGGACTTTCATCGGAACCATCTCCCTGGACATATCCTTGGATTGGCTCTCAAGCGTGATTTCTCCTGTCAAGCCTTATAAAAGGGCATATAGCGTTATAATAAGCCGAGGGGGCACATACCTTGTCCATCCTGACCCTGATAAGCTGTTCTACCAAACCGTATTCACCGAGGCTATGACCGGCTCGGATCCGGAGTTGGTCGAATTGGGGCATGCGATGCTTGACTGGAAAGAAGGCACAAGGGAGCTGGAGTTGGGAGGTGAGCGTTGCCTCGTGTTTTTCGAACCTATTAAGAGCACTGGTTGGAGCGCGGCGATTGTCTGTCCGGATAAGGACATATTCGGGGGGTTTAACCGTCTCCGTCGGATTGGCCTTCTTATCGCTCTCTTCGGTCTCATGCTGATGTTCCTGGCTTGCTTCAGGGTGGTCGGAAAAACCATGAGGCCCCTTAGGGATCTGGCTGACCAGGCAAAGAATATCGCTGATGGCCATTTCAATACTGTTCTTCCGCAGAACGACCGTCCGGACGAGATAGGTGTCCTTTCCAGGTCCTTCGCCAACATGCGTACTTCCTTGGTCTCTTACATCGATGAGCTGACCAAGACAACAGCGGCCAACACTAGAATTGAAGGTGAGCTTCAAATCGCCAGGAATATCCAGAAGGGAATGCTGCCAGGTGTGTTTCCTCCGTTCCCTGAGCGTGAAGATGTTGACCTGTACGCCTCCATGACTCCAGCGAAGGAAGTGGGTGGAGATCTTTATGACTTCTTCATTCAGGAGGGAAGCTTGTATTACTGCATTGGTGATGTCAGTGGAAAGGGGGTGCCGGCCAGCCTTATAATGGCTGTGACTCGTAATCTATTCCGGGTAATGGGACAGCAAGGGTTGCCGCCTGACGAGATCGCCGGACGACTCAACGATCTCATTTGTGAAGGAAACGAGCAGATGATGTTCGTCACCATGTTCATCGGGAGAGTCAATCTTGAGACCGGCTTGATGGATTTCTGCAACTGCGGTCATAATCCGCCGGTGGTGATCTCCAAGATAGGGAAGGCGAGTTTCCTCGAGAGTCTTCCCAATACCCCTCTCGGAGTCCAACCAGGTTTTTGGTATGAGGAGGAGATCATCAAGGATGTCAGGGGAACCACTCTATTCCTCTATACTGACGGCTTGAACGAGGCGGAAAACAAGGAATACGAGCAATTCGGGAATGAGAGACTGCTCGCTGTCCTTAATGAGGTTTCTTTCCCTGACGCGGAATCCGCCGTTAAGGGAATGGCAGAAGCTGTGTCAAAGCATGTTGGCAAGGCCGAGGCCAGTGATGACCTGGCAATGCTCTGCCTCAAGATCGGATAAACCACTAATATTCGTCGATTGCGAGCTCCGAGCGGAATTTGTCTAGTTGTTTCTGCAGTCTGGCTATCCGCCGGCGGTAGCGTTTGTCGCCATAGAGGTTTGTCATCTCGTCGGGATCCTTCTTGATGTCGAAGAATTCTGAATAATCACCCTCCTCTCCTCCATAGAAATGGATCAGTTTGTAGCGTTTGTCAGAGACTCCGTCATGCTTAAGGACATTGTGCTCTGAGGGAATGTCGTAGTAGTGGTAATACAGGTACTTCCTCCACTTCCGAGGCTCTTTCCCGCCTTTTTGGATAACAGGAAGCAGAGAGCGTCCGGACATTTGGGGAGGAGTTTGTATGCCTGCCACGTCAAGATATGTCGGTGCGAAATCAAGATTCTGGACAAGGGTAGTTGACACCTTGCCTCCCTTCGCACCTGGATAACGTATGATCAGGGGAGTCCTGTAGGATTCCTCGTACATGAACCGTTTGTCGAACCAGCCATGCTCACCCATGTAGAAACCCTGATCTGAGGTGTAGACCACCACTGTGTTCTCTGCGAGTCCATGAGAATCAAGATATTCCAATATCTCCCCAACGGAGTCGTCCACGGATCGGATGCAGCGCAGATAGTCCCTGATGTAGCGCTGGTATTTCCATTCCAACAACTCCTCGCCTTTCAGGTCGCTATCCAGGAACGCCTTGTTACGCGGGCCGTAAGTCGCCATCCACTTGGCTAATGTTGTCGAGTCCATCCGCGAGAGCCCCCATTCGAGCATTCCACTGGTATGCTTCGCCCTGGTTGGTTCCTCCTCCAGTTCGCGTAGTTTCAAGTCATAAATCATGCTCATGTCCTTGTCGATGGTCATGCGCTGCGCTCTCTCCGCCTCACCCTTTCCGGAATAGTCGTCATGGAAGGTTGTAGGCAGAGGAAAGACCACATCTTCGTACAAGTCAAGATACTTGACGTTTGGGATCCAGTTGCGATGGGGAGCCTTGTGGTGGACATAGAGGCAGAACGGCTTGTCCTTGTCCCTCTCTTCCAGGAATTTGATGGCGTGTTCTGTGATAAGGTTTGTGGCATATCCCTCCTCGGGAATATACTCCCCATTGGACAGGTGGCTCTTGAATACAGGTGTGTAATACTCTCCTTGGCCGTTCAGGATATAGTATTGGTCAAATCCCCTAGGCTCGCACAGCATGTGCCATTTGCCGATCATCGCGGTCTGGTAGCCTCCTTGATGGAGGAGTTCAGACACGAATGTGACAGTTGTGTCGATCACCCCTTCCAAAGTCCTCTGGCCACTTTGGTGGCTGTAAAGCCCTGTCATCAGGCATGCTCGGCTTGGAGTGGACAGAGAGTTCTCCACATATGCCCTGTCGAATCTTATTCCTTCATTGGCGAGCCTGTCAAGATTCGGAGTGGGAGCCTGCCGGCTTAGCGGATGACCATATGCGCTGATAGCCTGGTAAGCATGGTCATCAGTCATGATGTGGATGATGTTCAGCCTTTTGGCATTGCTATTATCTTGAGCTTGAGCTATTTCCGGTGACAACGTCCCGGGGAGGGAGGCAAGAATAAGGGCACCAGAGAAGGCAAGAGGGGGCTGTCTCATAATCTAGTCTATATTGGTTATGCTAATATACGATAAAAAACAAAGAATCCCCGCAACTCACAAAAGTTACGGGGATTCTTTGTGCTCTGTTAGGGACTCGAACCCTAGACCCACTGATTAAGAGTCAGTTGCTCTACCAACTGAGCTAACAAAGCATTTTTAAAGAACGTGGCTCCTTAGTGAACCGTTCGGGGCTCGAACCCGAGACCCCAACATTAAAAGTGTTGTGCTCTACCAACTGAGCTAACGATTCTTTCCAGTCGTTTCGGATCACTTCCGAATCGGGATTGCAAAGTTATATCCTTCGGGTGAAAAAACCAAATATTTTCGATTATTTTTTGCTTTTTTATCTATTCTGAGGTATTCTCAGGGGAGGAATACTCTTTTATCAACTGTTCTTCGGAGATGGGACAGACAAGGGTGTGACCATCCTTGACCGCCACAATGTAGTCCTTCAGTCCAGACACCACGACTGTTCCCGCACCTTCGGCATGGATAAGGCATCCCTCGCATCCGAATACCCGGATGTCCTTGCCGATCACCTTGTTACCTCCTTCTATGGCTTTGGCTGATCCTCCGTCTGGGACTGGATCCTCATCAGGCATAGGAATATGTTCCTTGATTGATGAGAAGCAACCGAGATCCGACCATCCTAAGTCACTGGCGATCACGAATATATTCTTGGACTTCTCCATGACAGCGTAGTCAATGGAGATTTTCTCGCAAGTGGGGAAGAGTTCCCTGAGAGTCTCCTCCTCCTTCCAAGAGCCGAAAGAAGCCGCTATCGAATCCATCACTCCGGCAATCTGCGGAGCATGCTTCCTGAGTTCGGAAATAATTGTCTTGCAGCTCCATACGAATATTCCGGCATTCCAGAAATAATTCCCCGCGGCGATGTAAGACTCGGCGGTCTCAAGATCGGGTTTCTCCTTGAACTCGCGGACCTTGACTATCTCATCTGGCTTTCTCTCCTCCGCCTTGATATATCCGTAACCGGTCTCAGGCCGCGATGGCTCTATACCTACGGTGACTATCCTTTCGCTCTCCTCAGTGAAGTTGAGCGCTTTGCGGATAGCGGCTGCGAACTTCTGGACATTTATCACGAGAGCGTCCGCTGGAGTCACGATTATATTGGCGTCAGGATGCTTGGCGTTAATTATCCAACAGGCGTAGGCTATGCAAGGCGCCGTGTTCCTGGCAACAGGCTCTGCCAGGATATGTTCCTCGGGAATCTCCGGAAGCTGCCGCTTGACTATATCTGTATAAGCCTCTGAGGTGACCACCCAGAAATTCTCAATGTCGCAGACAGGACGGAACCTGTCCACGGTCATCTGGATCATGGTTTTGCCTATTCCAAGAAGGTCTATGAATTGTTTCGGCTCCTCGGGGAGGCTGACAGGCCAAAGTCTGCTGCCGATTCCGCCCGCCATTATAACAACATGAGTGTCCATGATTGGTCTAGTTTATCGTTCGAATTGTAAAATTAAAAAAAAAGGTGGATTTAAAAGGATATTTTTGTAAATTGGCAATGTGAAAACAACACTAACACTTGTTAATATCACTTAATAACAAAGCATTATGAGAAAGTACATCGCTGAATGTATCGGGACATTCGTCCTGACGTTCCTCGGCTGCGCCACGGCCATGTTCGTGGGCTGCGGTACACCCGCCGGCCTATTCGCGACCGCAGCTGCCTTTGGTCTATCGGTCATCGCCATGGCCTACACCATCGGAGGCATCTCTGGTTGCCACATCAATCCCGCCATTACCCTTGGTGTCGCCCTCTCCGGCCGCATGAGCTGGAAGGACGCTTGCGGCTACTGGTGCGGACAGATTGTGGGTGCCGTCGTCGCCGGAGCTCTCCTTCTCCTCTTCGCTAAGGTCATGACCCCTTCGGCCGCTTTCGCCGGTGCCAATCCCGCTGGACTTGGCTGCAACGGTGTCGCCGGAGCCGGTGGAGTCGGTGGTGCGTTCCTCGTTGAGGTCGTCGCTACCTTCCTGTTCGTCCTTGTGGTCCTCGGTACCACTGACGGCAAGGTTGGAGCCGGCAACTTCGCTGGACTCGCTATCGGTCTTTCCCTCGTGCTGATCCACCTCGTGTGCATCAACCTGACCGGTACCTCCGTCAACCCCGCCCGTTCAATCGGACCCGCCCTCTTCGCTGGAGGTCAGGCTCTGAAGGATCTCTGGGTCTTCATCGTGGCCCCTCTCGTGGGTGGAGCTCTCAGCGCCATCGTTTGGTGCGCTCTCGCTCCGAAGGAGGAGAAGTAACATCCAAGCGTTGATACAAGGCCGGCCGGTTGTGCCGGCCTTTTTCGTTTTAATAAGGATTTTATTATTGCGTTCTGAGATAATTTCCTATATTTGAACATGTTCGAGAGTATTGTATCCGCGATAAATAATGTCATTTGGAGTCCGGCGCTGGTTGTCCTTCTGGTCGGGGCCGGCTTGTATTTCTCCACACGCACCCGTTTTGTCCAGATACGGCGTATAGGTCTCATGACCAGGCTGTTGTTCCGCAAGAGGGACAAAGACTCTGAGAAGAAAGGGGTCTCGTCTTTCGAGGCTTTCTGCATCGCCCTCTCTGGCAGGGTAGGCACAGGGAATATTGTCGGAGTCGCCACAGCTATTGCCCTTGGCGGTCCGGGAGCGATATTCTGGATGTGGATAATCGCCTTTTTCGGCGCTTCCACGGCCTATGTGGAGTCGACATTGGCGCAGATATTCAAGTTCTCACATCATACCGGCTTCAGAGGCGGTCCAGCGACGTATATTGAGAAAGGACTTAAGGCACGCTGGATGGCCATCCTATTCGCTGTTGTGACTATTGTCGCTACCGGTCTTTTGCTGCCCACGGTCCAGTCCAACGGCCTTTCCGCCGCTGCCATGAACTCCTTCGGGGTGAACCCTCTGATCTCCGGCCTGGTGCTGGCGTTCATACTTGGGCTCGTCATCGTGGGGGGAGTCAAGAGAATCGCCAAGGCAGCCTCTCTGGTCACTCCCTTCATGGCTGTCTTGTATGTGCTGATTTCGATCGTGATTCTTGCCCTGAACTGGAAAGCGATACCGGGACTATTGTCACTTATAGTCCGGAATGCGTTCGGAGTCAATCCTTTATGTGGAGGTATCTTGGGCTCGACCATCATGATGGGAGTCAAAAGAGGGCTGTTCTCCAATGAGGCTGGGCAAGGTACCGGTGCCATCCCTTCCGCCTCCGCTGATGTGAAGCATCCTGCGGAGCAGGGTCTGGTCCAGGCTTTCTCGGTATATGTAGACACCCTCCTGGTCTGTACCGCCACCGCCCTCATGATCCTCTCAGCCGGGACCTTCAACATCCTGGATGCCAAGACGGGGGAGATGCTCGTGGCAAACGACCCGGGCCTCGGCGCCAACTATGTCGGATATACCCAGGCGGCTGTTGACTCCGTGATCGGCGGCTTCGGAAGCGTCTTTGTCAGTATCGCCCTTGCCTTCTTCGTGTTCACGACCGTGATGGCCTATTATTTCTATTCGGAGTCCAGTGTGATGTACTTGTGTAACCTTAAAGAGGGAATCTCTCCCAAAGTGGAGAAAATACTCATCAGGATCCTTCAGGTCGTGATTCTGGGTTCCGTAGTTTTCGGAGCTGTGAAGGAAGCCAATACGGTGTGGACGATGGGCGACATCGGGGTAGGTCTGATGGCCTGGGTCAATGTCGTTGCTATAATCATTCTCGCCCCCAAAGCTTTCGCCGCTTTGAAGGAATATGAGAACTCGATAAAGTAATGTTCGAGAAGATTGTCTCTACAGTCAACAATGTAGTCTGGAGTCCTGCGCTGGTTGTTTTGCTTGTCGGGGCCGGACTGTTTTTCACAATCCGGAGCAGATTCGTCCAATTGCGCCGTATTGGTCTGATGACCAGGCTATTGACCCGGAAGCGGAGAAAGGATACCCACCGGAGAGGCGTCTCTTCCTTTGAGGCTTTCTGCATCGCTCTCGCCGGCAGGGTAGGTACAGGGAATATTGTGGGAGTCGCTACCGCCATCGCTCTAGGAGGACCGGGTTCTGTATTCTGGATGTGGGTTATAGCTTTCTTCGGCGCCTCCACGGCTTTTGTCGAGTCCACATTGGCTCAAATATATAAGTTCTCCCATGCGTCCGGATTTCGTGGTGGGCCTTCATGTTATATCGAGAAAGGCCTCGGATCGAAGTGGATGGCAATCCTATTCGCTGTAGTCACAATCCTCGCCTGTGGTCTTTTGCTACCTGGCGTACAATCCAACGGCATGTCCGCGGCATTACGGAACTCATTTGGAGTCAGTAATATAGCCTCTGGTCTCGTCCTTGTGTTTCTGGTGGGGCTCGTGATTGTGGGAGGAGTCAAGAGGATAGCCAAGGCCGCTTCTTTAGTGGCGCCTTTCATGGCGATAGCCTATCTGCTGATGGCGGCTGTGGTGCTTGGTATGAATTGGAGAGTTATTCCCGAAATGCCTGGCGTTATTGTTAAGAACGCGTTCGGTATCAATCCTTTATGCGGAGGAATACTAGGATCGACAATAATGATGGGAATCAAGAGGGGACTGTTTTCCAATGAGGCTGGGCAGGGAACAGGAGCGATCCCTTCAGCCGCAGCGGACGTTGACCACCCTGCTGAGCAGGGGCTCGTCCAGGCTTTCTCGGTCTATGTTGACACCCTTCTTGTCTCTACCGCCACCGCCCTCATGATCCTATCAACCGGGACATTCAATATTTTTGACATTAAAACAGGGGAGATACTTCTCGCTAACGCTCCAGAACTCGGGTCGAATTATGTCGGTTACACCCAGGCCGCTGTCGATTCGGCTCTAGGTGGTTTCGGAGGCTCATTCATCAGCATCGCCTTGTCTTTCTTTGTGTTCACGACAATTGTAGCGGACTATTTCTATTCCGAGTCAAGTATCATGTACCTTTGCAGCTCGAAGAAAGGGTCCTCCTCGGTTCTGGAGAAAACCCTGATCTGGCTGCTGAGGCTATTTGTTCTCGTGGCTGTGTTATTCGGGTCTGTCAAGGATGCCGACACGGTTTGGACCCTTGGAGACATTGGGCTTGGGATGATGGCCTGGATCAACGTGGTGGCTATTATTCTCCTTGCCCCCAAGGCCTTTGCTGCCCTAGAGGACTACGAGAGACGTTAGCGTGGAGGCCTTATGCGGCCAATCCGAGCTTCATCAGGAAGTGTGTGATTATGTCAGGCCGTAGGAGGATGGGGAACAGGAAGCCATAAACCGCTCCCCAGAAGTGGGCTGTGTGCCCGATGTTGTCCATATTCCTCTTGGCCATATACCAGCAATACAGCAAGTATAGAGGTGCGAAAATGTAGCCCGGCACCGGGATGGGAATAAGGTAAATGTATATGCCCATTTTCGGCTCGAAAAGAATAGATGCGAAAAGCACTGCGGAAACTGCCCCGGAGGCTCCCACGGCATTATAAGACGGATTGTCTTTATACTTGATCAGATCACCGACAGTCGAGACAACTATAGCGCTGACGTAGAGCGCGACGTAAAGGATCACTCCAGTCTTGGCTCCGAAGGCCGCCGCGAAATACTTCTCCACCACATCGCCGAAGAAATAGAGGGTCAACATGTTGAAGAACAAGTGTCCCCACCCTCCATGTACCAGGCCGTAGGTGAGCGTTCTGTGCCACTGCCCCCGGTGTGCGACACCGTAGGCGTTGAATTTCAACGCATCGATGTCAAGAGTGCCATAAAAGCAAAGAACGCTGACAGCGGCGGTGACAAGAATGATGATTATAGTCGCCATGCCTCTAAAGAGTTTTGCTTCCGGAATTCCATCCCTCGAAATAGACTTTTGCCCCGGCGGAGGAACATGCCGCTGGCTTGATATATATAGTCTTGGAAGCCCTTGGTAGGAGGGTCACGAAATTGTCTGAATACATAGTTCCGTGGATGGGATTACCGGAATTGTCCCTAAGTTGTAACCTGTTGAAAAACGCTATTTTGGAAGATGTGTTCTTCATGATCACTTCAATGTCTCCATCAGGAAGTACACGCTTAATTACCTTGACTGAGGCTTTGGGCAAATCCTGCAGTTGCTCGAACCCTGAGGTGCATGGTCCCGTCACAGTTTGAGGACCCTCGTAGGAGTCGTTAGAGCGCCAGTAGAAGTTCTCAGACAACACTTGCTGCCCTGTCTTGTCTGTCAGCGTTAAGCAGATGAAGTGGACTTGAGAGATATTCTCAGGAAAGTCGAGAGTCAGCACATCATCCAACGCCGTCTCTGCCGGGGCGTCAACAGGGATATCCCATGACTTCACGAGTTTGCTTGATAAGTCGTACAGTCTGGCTTTCAACTTGAGGGCCGGAACTGGCTCCGGGCAGTCATTGATAATACTGACAGTATTCTTTAAGTAATCGAACTGAACATGCAGAGGCTCAAGCGAATGCATCGTGTGATACAGCGATGCGGTCGGCTCCAGGTAATAGTCCCACATCCTGGCGCAGACTTGCACATTGGGGCAGTTATGGTACCAGAAAAGGAGTCCGGAGCAGAAGCGGTCGCCGTCATCAAGACGGTTATAATTCCAGACTTCCCAGATGCTCTTCGAGTTCATGGCTCCGACAAGCTGTCCCTTTCGGGCGTAGTCTTCTATTCCGGAGGGCTCCCCATAGCAGCGGACCATATCGTCGTAGAGTGTGGTCATCAAGTGGAATCCGTTGCCGTCCAAATAGTTCCATGTCGGCTTATCAATCGGCCAGAGCTTGTCCTCAGGCATCATTTTCCTGAGAGTCTCAATCACGGGCAGGGTCGGGGCTCCATATTCAGGATTGAAGCCGTCCACCCGGCTGCCGCGATCGGAGGCCGTGTTGGTATAGTGCCTCATCGGGTTGACCTGCTTATAGGGGCTCCCGTCGTGGATTCCGTCGCATTCGGACTGCATTTGGTACGGACGGGTGCCATCGAGATGATCCAGCAGGGAAGGGGTGCCGCTAACCTCGGTACTCTCGTTAGATGCCACGTAGAACACTATGGACGGATGGTTGCGGATTCTCTTCACGGTTGAAGCCACATTGTTGAAATAGATTGACTTGTCGTGCGGGTGGCGGGTGTCGCCTGTCATCCAGAACTCTTGCCAGACCATGATACCGTATTCGTCGCAAAGTTGGTAGAAGAGGTCGCTTTCCGCGATTCCGCCGCCCCAAAGCCTGAGGAAGTTGATTCCCGACTGGTCCGTGTAGGCCAATTCGGTCCGCATCCTGTCGTCATTGGTTCGCAGCATGGCCTCAGGGATCCAGTTGCTGCCCCTGATGAACATGCGTTTTCCATTGACAATGAATACTTTCGAACCATCAGGAGTGTCAGTGGTGACTTGGACGTCCCTGATTCCGAATGTCACTTCCTTAGAGTCCGATACCGCCCCTCCCACAGAGACGGAAAGCTTAAGTTTGTAGAGTTCCTGGGCACCTTTGTTCTTTGGCCACCATAGCCTGGGATTCTTAATAACGAGCTGGGGATATTCCTCCGGAGTGAATGTGACCAACGGTTCCTCACCACGGATCAGCGAGACTTCTTTTGAGAATGATATTCCTGTTCCCTCAATCTCACCGCTCACAAGGCATTTCACTGGTGTGTTGTTCTGGAAACCGCTGGCAGGGTTCACCAGTCCGACAGTTACTGTCTGAGCCGCGGTTGACAAATCTTGATCAGGAAAGGAACTCCTGATGAAAGGGGAGTCCAGCCTGACTGGTCCGGTCTTGAAGACCTCAACTGATTTCCAGATGCCGGTGTTGCGGTCACGTATACCGTCGTCGTACGAGAAGTCCCAGCCAACTGTCATGAGTTGGGTGGTGTTCCAACCGATATCGCCGTCGCCTCCGTTGCGGTTCTCTCCGGGGGCACCCCATGGCTTGGGCATGGTTGTTCCTGGAATATCCACTGGTTTCACTAGCGCGGCCAGGGCGTTGTGGCCGTCCTTGCTGACGAAGTCGGTGATGTCAATGAGGTCGTCATTGAACATTCCTGCCATGACGCTGACCAGGTGGCCGTTCAGCCACCATTCGGCCCTGTAGTTAATTCCTTGTGGATGGAGCCAGACTCGCTCTCCTTCTTTCAGGGCGGGGGAGTCGAATTCTGTCCTGAACCAATATGTCCAGAACTCCCTTCCTGTGTCTATGATGTCGGGGATCTTCTTTTCCGAGATCTTGTTATTGGTCCCGTAATATGGCTCAGGGTACACTCCGTTCTCGACTAAGGAAGTCAGAACCGTCCCGGGAACAATGGCTTCCATCCAGGAGGAGTCGTCAAAACCGGCTGCGGACAATTCGGCTGCAGTGGCTCTTATCTCAGAGTCCTTGGCCATCTTCCACACGTACTTCCCATCGTGCCCTAATCGTGAATCGAGCGTTTGCCCCCATGACATGACGCCAGATCCCAAAGCGATGATCGCTATAATAATCCTCTTCATCATAATCAACTAATACTAAACTGTGTTTCTATCGTCCGGTGGCGCTCCCCTCCAAGACCTGGTGACGATGAACTTAGCCCCTGTCGGAACTCCGTTCGCTTCGCTCACTCCGGCCCCTCCCAACGCCATCGTCGTCCTCGCTTCGCTCAGACTCGCTGTCGTCGGGCCCCTCCCCCTGCCCCTGTCCGGGGGTGGACAGGTCCTCCAGGGACTGAATTCATCGTCACTAAGTATCGCCTCGGGCGATGGTGTCCCCGAAGGGGGCATAGGAGAATGGACGTAGCGAACGAAGGCCAGGCCGGCCAGAGGCGAGCGTCTGTTTGAGGGCCGTCAGGCCCGAGTTAGCGAGCGGCCGAGCATGGCCGATGCGAGTAGTCCAGTCGACGTGGTACCCCGGAGGGGAGCACCATCGTTCGAGGGAACAAGATTACTTCGTGCCGAAGATGCGGTCTCCTGCGTCGCCGAGGCCGGGAACTATGTAGGCGTTGTCGTTGAGGCAGTCGTCCACTGCGGCTGTGTATATGTCAACGTCAGGATGCTCGCTCTGCACCTTCTTGATGCCCTCAGGAACGCTCACAAGGCACATGAGCCTGATATTCGTGCAACCTCTCTCCTTCAGCATTGAGATCGCGTCGCAAGCGCTTCCTCCTGTGGCCAACATCGGGTCTGTGACGATCACGAGACGATCCTGGATGTCCTCAGGAAGCTTGCAATAATAAACCACCGGCTTGTGCGTCTCCTCATTGCGGTACAAGCCAATATGTCCAACCTTCGCCACCGGGACCAAGGTCTGCAGACCCGCCACCATGCCAAGTCCGGCTCGCAGTATCGGGACAATGGCCAGCTTGCGTCCGGAAACTTCCTTGGCGGTCATCTTGCATATAGGAGTCTCTATCTCTATGTCCTCGAGAGGGATGTCCCTCGTGACCTCATAACCCATCAGGAGTGATATCTCCTTGAGGAGCTCTCTGAAATCCTTCGATCCTGTGTTCTTGTCTCTCATGATGGTCAGTTTGTGCTGGACCATCGGGTGGTTAATAACATGCAATAAGCTCATGATTAATGATTTAAGTATTGATTATTATAAGAATTCAACATCGGGCGAGGCTTTCTTGCCTAGTTTTTTATGGAAGCGTTGCATCGATCTGCGACGGCTCTTCTCGATATGGTCCCTGAACTTTGTCTCAGCAGACTGCGACATGTTCGGGAAGCGCTTGCGCAATTTGTTTATCTGGTTGATAATGAATGCGTTCATATGACGCTCTTTCTTATCGGCGTAAATGTCGTCAAACCCGATCATTATTCCTGTCTCAATGGCATCTCCGAGCTCATCATTGACGCACGACCCGAACATCTTCATCGAGGCCGAAGTGTTGATGTAGGAATTGACCAATGGGGGAATATTCGTGCTGAGCTTACGGACAGCGTCTTTAAGCGCCCTGTAGTCTTTCTTGATGTCGTCCTCTTGGAGGATCAAGTCCATTAGTTTGGAGTTGTCAGTCACCCTGATCTCCTTCTTTGGACGCACAAGGCCATCCTTGTCGTTGAAATGCTTTTTCAGGAAATGGATGATGAGGTTTCTCGCTGTCTTGTCGTAAGAAGGGTAGATCGTCATCTTTCCAAGGAAGTATAGGGTCCCTGGATGGTTGAGGATTACAGATGCTATTCCATCCCAAAGGTTGTCCATAGTGAACACGGACTTCGCTCCAGCTTTCGAGCTTTGGTAGTCAGGGGCGACGAAAGAGCGTCCCAGTTCCATCACATGAGGCAGGTAGTCTTTTATGAAATGATCCGAGAAATGGTACAGATGAGACGAGGTGAGATTCGGCTGGCCGTCTTCTTTCAGAGTGACATCCTTGCCGAGGATGTAGCGGTAGCCACCTATGATCGCCTCTGCCTCAGGATCCCATACAATTAGCTGGCTGTAAGGAACTTCCATCATGTCATACTCGTCCAGATCCATGGCTTTGCCTGAACTGGCTCCAGCCTCACGGTAGGATACCTCGCGCAAGCGGCCTATCTCCCTCAGTGTGTTAGGGGAGTCTTTCCAGGACACGACATATAACTCATTTCCACCCTTGTTGGTATCCCCAAGCTTTCTGTCAGGAGTAAGCTCCGCCTTTATCAAGGCGAGGTCCACGGGATCGATGATCTGTTCCATATTAGTCCATCAATTTCTTGTACTTAAACCTCTTCGGCTCCACATTGCCGAGCCTGGCTTTCTTGTTCTCCTCGTACTCGGAGTAGTTGCCATCAAAGAAGACCACATTCCCGTCACCTTCGAAAGCCAACATGTGGGTGGCGATACGGTCCAGGAACCAACGGTCATGACTCACGACCACGGCGCACCCGGCAAAACTCTCAAGGCCATCTTCCAAAGCTCTTATCGTGTTGACATCCACGTCGTTGGTAGGCTCATCAAGGAGCAGGACATTGCCTTCGTCCTTTAGTGTCAAAGCAAGGTGAAGTCGGTTTCGCTCGCCTCCGGAGAGGACTCCGCAGAGTTTCTCCTGGTCAGCGCCCGTGAAATTGAACCGTGAGACCCATGCCCTGGCATTTATGTCCTTCCCACCCAGGCGTACCCACTCAGAGTTTCCGGCTATGGTCTCGTAGACAGACTTGTCCGGATCTATGCTCTTGTGCTGTTGGTCAACATAGGAAATCTTGACAGTCTCGCCGATGTCTATCGTTCCTGAGTCCGGTTTCTCTATGCCCATGATGAGCCTGAAGAGGGTCGTCTTTCCGGCTCCATTAGGACCTATCACGCCGACGATTCCCGCAGGTGGAAGTGAGAACGAGAGATGCTCAAACAATACCTTGTCTCCGAAAGACTTAGTCACATCGTTGAATACTATGACTTTATTGCCGAGTCTGGGGCCGTTAGGGATGTATATCTCCAGATTCTTCTCCTTCTCCTTAGTGTCGGCGGACGCCAATTTCTCGTAGGCGCCAAGACGTGCCTTCTGCTTGGCCTGGCGGGCCTTAGGAGCCATTCTGACCCACTCGAGCTCATGCTCGAGAGTCTTGCGCCGCCGGCTCTCCTGCTTCTCCTCAAGAGCGAGTCGCTTCGTCTTCTGGTCCAGCCACGAGCTGTAGTTGCCCTTCCATGGGATACCCTCACCACGGTCAAGCTCGAGGATCCATCCAGCCACATTGTCAAGGAAATAACGGTCATGGGTCACGGCGATTACCGTGCCCTTATACTGTCTCAAGTGAGCCTCAAGCCACTGTATGCTCTCAGCGTCAAGGTGGTTGGTGGGCTCGTCCAGCAGAAGCACATCAGGCTGCTGCAGCAACAGGCGGCAGAGAGCCACCCTTCTTCGCTCTCCACCGGATAAAGTTGATGCGAGAGCATCAGGCGGGGGACAATTGAGAGCGTCCATCGCCCTCTCAAGTTTGGACTCGATTTCCCAGCCACCGAGTTGCTCAATAATCTCGGAGATTTCCCCTTGGCGCTCGATCAGCTTGTTCATTTGGTCGTCATCCATGGGTTCCATGAATTTCATGGATATCTCGTTGTATTCGTTGAGGGCGTCCATCACATCCTGGACTCCTTCCTGGACAACCTCCAAGACGGTCTTTGACGGATCCATTTGTGGCTCCTGCTCAAGGTAACCCACGGAATACCCCGGGGCCCATACTACCTCTCCCTTGTAGGACTTCTCCACACCGGCGATGATCTTCAGCAAGGTGGATTTACCGGAACCGTTAAGACCGATGATGCCGATTTTCGCCCCGTAAAAAAAGGAGAGATAAATATCCTTGAGTATGACTTTATTATTGTTCGGAAGGGTCTTTCCGACCCCGCACATTGAGAATATTATGGTCTCGTCTGCCATAGGTATGGTATCAGTGGGTGAGCGTTGCTGTTCACACAAAAATAATGAATTATTCAGAAATTAATGCTATATTGTGAGACGTAATTGATAATAACTAACTTCAAATAATTGATATGAACCGTTTTCTATCCCTAGTGGCGACAACTCTTTTATCGCTTATTATCGCAGTTCCATCAGGTGCCCAGATTCTGAGTGGTCCTCATGGATCGGAAGACATGAAGATCGGCGTCGCTGGTTACAGCTACCGTAACTTCTCCATAGACGAGACCCTGGCCATGCTCCAGAGCATGGATGTCAAGTACCTTTCCATCAAGGACTGGTGGCTTCCTCTTGACTCTACCAAAGAGCAGATGGACGATTTTAAGGCGAAGTGTGCCTCCTATGGCGTTGAGGGATATATTCTCGGCCCCATTTACATGAAATCCAAAGCCGAGGTTGACAGGGCTTTCGCCTACACTGAGCGTTATGGCATAAAGATGTTCATAGGTGTTCCTGATTACGATTTGATAGACTATGTGATAGCCAAAGTGGCCGAGACAGGCATCAAAGTGGCGATCCATACACATGGCCCGGACGGGGCGGCGTTCCCTAGCATATACAAGATAATGGAACTCGTGAAGGATCCTTCCCTTGGGGTAGGGTGTTGCCTGGACATGGGACACTCTGTGCGTAGCGGTGAGGACATCGCCCAGATAGTCAAGAAGTATCATAAGTGGATATATGATGTCCACATCAAGGATGAGACCGCTCCCTCAAAGGCTGGCCAGACTTGGGAGATGGGAAGGGGAGTCATTGACTACCGTCCCATTGTCAAAGCCCTTCGCAAGGTAGGATACAAGGGAGTTCTCTCGCTAGAGTTTGAGAAGAACGGTGACAATCCCCATCCTGGTGTCGCGGAGTCGATAGGTTACCTCCGCGGTATTCTTGACGGAACGAAATAATACATTCACCAATTAATTCATACACCAACCATTTTTCCCCTTAGGGGCGGTTTACATGTAGACCGCTCCTCTTTTTTTGCTATATTTGTATATCATAACCATAGGGAATGAAACGAATAACCACTCTTTTCGGTGCTCTACTTCTCGCTGCCGGTCTATTTGCCCAGAATGGGCCGTATATAGTTGACGATGTACTGACCCCTCTTCCAGGGGGGAAGGCGAAGATGGAGGGCTTTTTTGAGGATTACATACTCCTTAGCCAGGAGAACTGGGCGAAAGGCGTTATGCCTTACGATGCGGTGTTGGAGTTCTTCCGCTCCGGTCGTTCGAAATTCGCCCTCGGGGAGATGCCTGGGAAGAGTATCCGGACAAACTCCCTCCTTTGGCGCTACACCCGGGATCCGAAGTTGAAAGCATTGACTAAGGATTATGTATATTCCTTGATAGCGACGGCTAAGTCTAACGGCTCGATAAGTTGCACTCCAGTGGATCAGCAGCCAGGAGACGGTGATGGGGACATCTGGGAGAGGAAATATGTGCTTCTGGGCCTAAGTCAGTACTACCTTGATGTCGAGAGGGATCCCCTCGTGCTTGAGGCGATGGAAAAAGAGGCTCGCTCAGTTATGGAACAGGTTGGCCCCGCTCCAAAGAAAGACATAACCACTCTTGGCTGGAGTTCCACCAATATCGAGTCGTCCTCGATCCTTGAGCCTTTCATGAGGTTATATCGCATAACGGGGAAGAAAGAGTATCTGGACTTCGCGAAGTATATCGTTGATTCAGGTGGCAATGAGGGTAGTGACCTTTTCGCCTTGATTATGGCCGGAACCCCTCTTCGTGAGGTTGGTAAGCCTTATCCTAAAGCCTATGAGATGACTTCAGTCATGGAGGGGCTAGCTGAGTATTACCGGGCTACCGGAGATCCCCGCTGGTTGGACTGTCTCTCGAAGTTCTTCAACGGGGTTAAAGAACAGGAAATCACTATCATCGGCAATGCCGGGACAGATATCTATTGGCCGAAGCTTTATGGTGAGGGATGGGGCAATACGGCTGTCGAACAGTCGAATCCGGACGTGAAGAGGATGATGGAGACCTGTGTGGGGGTTACGTGGATGAAGTTCTGTTCCCAGTACCTTCGTCTCACAGGTGATCCGGCGGCTGTGGAATGTATTGAGAAATATGCCTATAACGGCCTTTTGGGGGCTATGCGGCCTGATGGGAAAGGCTTCAGTTATGTCAACCTCCTGAACGGCGCCAAGGTCACGAACAGCGGCTGGGGAATGGTTATTGACGGTCTCCCGGTGACTTGCTGCAATCTCAGTGGTCCCACAGGCCTGGCTTATTTCCCATATATCGCTGTCATGCAAGCTAAGGAAGGTCCTGTCGTGAACCTTTACAACAAGGGAGTATACAAAGCGGAGACGGCTGATGGGAGATATGTCTCATTGGGTATTGACACTGATTTCCCGCTGGACGGAAATGTCAAGATAGCGGTTTTCCCTTCCGGAAGCGGCAAGTTCACTATAAAACTGTATATCCCGTCATGGAGCGGAAACGCTTCTGTGTCAGTGGGTGGCAAACCTGTCAAAGGAGTTAGGGCGGGAGAGTACCTCTCTATTGAAAGGGATTGGAAGCCTGGTGATGAGATCAAGCTTGATTTCGACATGAAGGCCAGGTTGATAATGGCAAAAGATGGAGTTAATCCGGAAGGGAAGAATTACCAAGCCATCCAATGGGGACCGCTGGTTCTCGCGAGGGACGAGAACATAGATCCGGAATATGACAGACCGGTGAAGATTGTCTCTGCCGCGGACGGGACTGTCGAAGTCAGGCGGATAGCCGCAGAGCGTCCAGGGACTAAGGTTGAGTTTGAAGTCCCTACCACCACAGGAACTATCCGTATGGTGGATTACGCGTCTGTTGACTGCTGGGAAGGATCCCATGTCCAGACCTGGCTCCCTGTTTTGAAGTAAATTCCTGAATATGGTAAAGATATATTGCAAGAACACCGGTACCTCGAAGGAGTTTGTCGAGGGCGCGTACCTTAAGGACATAGCTTCCGAGTTTGAGTTCGACAAACCCTATGACATTCTGGCCGCCCTTGTCAACAATGTGGCTCAGGGGCTCCGGTTCAAGGTCTATCACAGTCTTGATGTCCAGTTTCTTGACTACCGCACCTACACTGGCCGCAACTTCTATTGCCGTTCCCTTTGCTTCCTGCTGTATAAAGCCGTAAAAGATTTGTTCCCTGACAGCAAGTTGACAATACGCAGGCCTATCTCCAAAGGCTATTACTGCTCTGTGGATAAAGGTGACGGGACAACGATTGAGGCGGCAGATGTGGATGCCGTCAGGGCCAGGATGAGGGAGATTGTGGATCAGGATGTGCCTTTCAGACGCCATGAGGCAAGGGTTGAGGATGCCATCAAGACGTTCACCGCCATTGGCGCCACGGATAAGGTCAAGCTATTGGAGACCTGCGGAGATGTCTATATCACGTATTACACCCTTGGAGGGACAGCAGACTACTACTACGATGAGCTTGTCCCTAGCGCCGGCTACTTGAAAGCATGGGACGTGAGTTTTTACCGTGGGGGAATATTGCTCCGGGTCCCGGACAGACATCACCCTGAGGATCTCGCGCCTTTCAGAGAGCAGCCTAAGACATTTGATGTGTTCATCGAGTCTCATCGCTGGAACAATATAATGCAGCTCGGCAATGTCGGGGACGTGAACGAGTCTATTCAAAGTGGCAAGGCATCTGACCTTATCCAGATAGCCGAGGCGTTGCAGGAGAAAAAGATAGTCCAGATAGCCGAGGAGATTGAGAGGCGCCACTCGGACCCTTCCGACCCTTTGAGGTTGGTTTTGATCACAGGCCCGACAAGTAGCGGAAAATCCACATTCTGCAAGCGTTTGAGCATACAGCTCAAAGCTTGTGGGCTCCATCCCATATCATTCTCCACGGATGACTATTTCGTCAATCGCCTTGACACTCCAAGGCTTCCTGACGGTTCTTTTGACTTCGACAACTTCGACACTGTGGACCATGATTATCTCCAGAAAGATTTGCTCAAACTGCTTGCCGGAGAGGAGGTTGAGGTGCCTGAGTTCAATTTTGTCACCGGATTGAGGGAGTTTAACGGCAAGAAGCTGAAGCTGGCTGACAGGTCCATCCTCCTTATCGAGGGCATCCACGCCCTGAACCCGAAACTCACCGATAAAGTGCCGGATAACGAGAAGTTCAAGATATTCATAAACACCATCACATCCATTTCTCTGGACTCCCACAATTGCATACCGACGAGTGATAACCGTCTGTTGCGTCGTATCGTGAGGGACTTCCTCAAGGGAGCCTTCACCGCCCGTGAGACCATCTCCAACTGGCCTAATGTACGGCGCTCCGAGGTTAAGTGGATTTATCCTTTCCAGGAAGAAGCGGATGTGCTCTTTAACTCGGCATACCTTGCCGAATTCGCGGTTCTGAGGACCCAGGCGGAGAGAATCCTGGCCACGGTTCCTAAGAATTGTAAGGAATACAGTGAGGCTCATAGACTTCTGATGTTCCTCCATTATTTCGTACCGGTCTCCGATAGGGAGATACCTCTGAACTCGCTCATGCGAGGCTTTATTGGCGGCGGAAGTTTTTGATATTCATTAAAATAAGTAATAGTTATGGTTCTGCCTTACAACCAAAGGACCGGGAATGAGTCCATTGTCTATTTCACCCGTGACTTGTCTTCGAGGGGCTTGATCAAGGCCTATGAGAAAGTGTGCGGGAATATCTCCGGAAGGGTCGGAGTGAAACTCCACACCGGGGAGAAGAAGGGTCCAAACATTATCCCTCGTGGATGGGTCAAGAAACTTATCGAGAAGGACCTCCCTGAAGCCTCTATCATCGAGACCAACACCTATTATGAGGGAGACCGTTATACCACCGAGCTACACAGGGAGACCCTGAAGGTCAACGGCTGGACATTCTGTCCGGTTGATATCCTCGATGAGGAAGGCACTGTCAATCTTCCTATAACCGGAGGCAAATGGTTCAAAGAGATGTCTGTGGGAAGCCATTTGCTTAATTACGATTCTTTGGTCGCCCTCACTCATTTCAAAGGTCACACCAATGGCGGATTCGGCGGCAGCGACAAGAATATCGGAATAGGTTGCGCTGACGGCAGGATAGGGAAGGCGTGGATCCACACTACTCCTGGGCAGCCTGAACAATGGGATATCATCGAGGAGGAGTTCATGGAGAGGATGACAGAGTCCACCAAGGCCACTATCGACTATTTCGGGAAGAAAGTGACCTATGTTAATGTGATGAGGAATATGTCCGTTTCCTGCGATTGCGAGGGCCTTGAGGCAGAGCCTGTCGTGACTCCGAATGTAGGTATTCTTTCCTCCACCGATATTCTCGCCATCGACCAGGCTTGCGTCGACATAGTATACGCTATGACCGAGAGGCAGCATCATGATCTCGTGGAGAGGATCGAGTCACGCCATGGGCTAAGGCAACTGTCATATATGAAAGAACTCGGGATGGGTAACGACAAGTACATCCTCATAGACTTGGACAACGGAGGCAAGCGTATGACGGTGAAAGAGGCCGTCAAGGGCTTGAAGCCTTTTGCGCTTCACGGCAAATGATTGCCAAGAGGTTCCTGGCTCCGGTAGTGGCGGTTCTATTGATATCGTCTGCCGCCGCTTTTGTGTCATGCTCTGGCAAGCATAGTCATGTTCAGCCCATAAAGCCTGTGGCTGAGCCACTTCCACTCAGCAAGGTCCGTCTTGCGGGGAATAATCGCCTGACATCAAACAGGGATCTTGACATACGCGCGATTCTTTCTTGGGACGTGCGGAAATTCCTGTACAATTATCTTGATACATATGGCCTTGACACTTCCGGTTGTCCTATGCCGGAGGGATGGGACTCAGTGGACACCAAACTTAAAGGCCATGGAACCGGCCATTATATGTCAGCTCTGGCGCTGGCTTACTCCGGCAGTGATGACCCGGCGCTCAGGGACAGTCTTCTGGACAGGATAAGGACAGTGGTTGACTGTCTACGGGAATGCCAGGAAAGGACTTTTGTATATGACTCTGCCCTTGGTCGCTACCGTGAGGCTAGAGATTACGCTCCCGAGGAGGAACTCCGGGATATGAAAGGTACCTGGGAGGCTTTCGACGAGTATAAGAGGCATTATTCTGAATATGGCTATGGCTATCTTAACGCCATTCCTGCGGCGCATTGCGCTCTTGTGGAGATGTACAGGCCATACAATAACTCGGATTGGGTGTGGGCGCCATATTATGTCGTACACAAGCAGCTCGCCGGACTGATTGACATAGCGTCACTCGTGGATGACAAAACTGTCGCCAGAAAGGCGTTGCAGATTGCTGAGGATATGGGCTTGTGGGTCTGGAACCGGCTGAAATACAGAACTTTCGTCGATTCTACCGGTACTCCCGAATCCCGCCGTTCCGTACCTGGGAACCGCTATGAGATGTGGAACATGTACATCGCCGGGGAAGTGGGCGGAATGGAGGAGTCTCTCTCAAGGCTGTCGATGATGGTAGGTGACAGGGTGTCGAAGGAGCGTCTTCTAGAGGCCGCTGGATTCTTTGACAGTCCGGCGTTTTTCGAGCCTCTCTCCCGTAAGGAGGACTCTATCCATGGCCGTCACGCCAACCAGCATATCCCAATGGTTATCGGCGCATTGATGAATTACCGCGCAGGGGGATCCAGGGAATACTACGATATCGCTCGCAATTTCTGGGACTTTGTCCAGGACCGATATATTTACGCCACAGGAGGCGTGGGAGACTCTGAGATGTTCAGGGAGCCATATACCCAGATGACCAGAATGGTCTCTAGCCGTGCTCCTGAGATAAATGAGACTTGCTGCGCCTACAATCTGGCCAAACTCACTAAGGACTTAAACTGCCTCGATCCGGATGATGCCCGCTATATGGATTATTATGAGCGGGTTCTGTACAACCAGATAGTCGGATCAATCCATCCTTCTGAATATAAAGTGACTTACCAATACGCGGTTGGGCTTAACGCCTCAAAGCCATGGGGTAACCGGACTCCCCAGGAGTCATGTTGCGGAGGGACTGGGGCAGAGAACCATGTCAAGTATCAGGAAGCGGCATATTTTGTCTCTAAGAACACTATCTGGATTGGCTTGTATCTGCCTTCCGAGGCGGTGTGGGACCGTCGTGGGGTGTCTTTATCCCAGGAGTGCGAATGGCCATCCGAAAGGTCTGTGATACGTGTCAAAAAGGGTCGGGGGAGGTTTTCAATGAAACTACGGGTGCCATATTGGGCAGTCGAGGGCTTCGACATCAAACTTAATGGCCGTTCTATGGCTGCCAATTATGTTCCGGGGAGCTATTTTGAGATTCCTCGCCGCCGATGGACCAGACGAGATTCCGTCGAAATCATAATGCCGTATGTCCAGCGCGTTGAATATGGCCCGGATTCGGTCTCGCTACCTGGTTCTGACAAGCCAGAGCGTCTCGGAGTCCTGATGCGTGGTCCATTGGTGATGGCCGCCGTAGGAATCAAGGGATGGGACGAGGCAGTCCTTCGCGTTGGTCCTGATGGCCAGCCCGATGTTTCCGGCCTAAACCTCATTCCCGACTTTCAAGCCGACACCTCCGTCACTCATTACCTTCGAGTTTTATCCGATTAATTTTTTACATTCGCGTTAGTATAAATCCAATCTAATGAAACAGATAAGCACTGATAAGGCACCGGCCGCGATAGGACCGTACAGCCAAGCGATCGCTCATAATGGTATGATATTCGTCTCGGGACAGCTTCCAATCGACCCTGCGACTGGTGTTTTTCCTGACGGTGGTGTTGAGGCTCAGACTAGGCAGTCTCTCACTAATATAAAGTCTATTCTCGAACAGGCCGGCTCCGGGATGGATAAGGTCATAAAGACAACAGTATTACTTGCGGACATGGGAGATTTCGCCGCCATGAACGGAGTGTATGCTGAATTCTTCTCCCAGCCTTTTCCCGCCCGTTGCGCCTTCGCTGTAAAGACCCTTCCAAAAGGTGCGCTCGTGGAGATTGAGTGCGTCGCCGCGGAATGATCAAGACAATTCTTGGCAGGGTAGGGCGGTACAAGACGGCCGCCTTGCTTACCCCGGTCTGGACCACGGCCGAGGTGATTATGGGCGTGCTTATTCCGTACGTCACCGCATCCCTTATTGACAAGGGAATCAGCGCGGGGAATATGCCCGAGGTGTACAAGTACGGTGGTTTGATGCTTTTGATGGCGTTTTTCAGCACGCTTTTCGGAATACTGGCCGCCCGTTTCGCGGCTTATTCATCGACAGGACTAGCGGCCAACCTGCGGGAGGCGATGTATACCAACATTCAAAGGTTCTCTTTCTCTGATATCGATAAATACTCCACAGCCGGCTTAGTCACGAGGATGACCACGGATGTGAGCAATATTCAGGGAGCCTTCCAGATGCTGCTGCGTATTAGTTTCCGGGCTCCTCTGAACCTGGTATTCAGCCTTTTCATGTGTTTCTTCATCAACGGGAGGCTGAGTGTCATATTCCTCATCGCGATGGTGATCCTAAGCACCTGCCTCTTCCTCTTGATTAAGCGCGCTTCTAAACTCTTCGTCAAGATATTTGAGAAATATGACGGCCTGAATGGAGTTATTCAGGAGAATATATCCGGAATCAGGGTGGTGAAGGCTTTTGTCCGGGAAGATCACGAGCTCAGCAAGTTTGATAAGGCCGCTCTATCTCTCTACAACCTCAATGTGAAGGCGGAGAGCCTCATGGCGCTCAATCATCCGGTGATGAACCTTGTGGTGTACGGCTGCATCATCGCTCTGTCTTGGTTCGGAGCTCATTACATAGTCGGCGGCACACTTACGACAGGCCAGCTCACATCGTTATTCGCCTACATCATGACTCTGATGACGTCCCTGATGATGCTCTCAATGATCTTCGTGCAGCTGACTCAGAGCGCCGCGAGTGGCAAGAGGGTGGCTGATGTCATCAACGAGGAGCCGGACATGTACGACCCTGAGAATCCTGTCAAGGAAGTGAAGGACGGAAGCATAGATTTTAAAGATGTGTATTTCGCCTACACTAAAGGTGGCGATTATGCGTTGGAAGATATTGATTTCCACATCAATGCTGGGGAGACTATCGGCGTGATTGGCGGCACCGGCAGCGGTAAGTCGAGCCTGGTTTTCCTTATTTCCAGGCTGTACGATGTCTCTTCGGGAAGTGTCAAGGTTGGAGGAATTGATGTGAGGGAATATGAGATGGAAGCTCTGAGGAATCAGGTCGCTGTCGTGCTACAGAAGAGCACTCTTTTCTCAGGTACCATTTTGGACAACCTCCGTTGGGGTCGTGAGGACGCCACTCTTGAGGAATGCGAGGAAGCTTGCCGTCAGGCATGTGCTGATGAGTTCATCTCACAGATGCCTGATGGTTATAATACCTACATCGAGCAGGGTGGTACGAATGTTTCCGGAGGCCAGCGTCAAAGACTATGTATCGCCAGAGCGCTACTCAAGCGTCCCAAGGTGCTGATTTTGGACGATTCCACATCGGCTTTTGACACCGCCACTGATTCCCACATACGTCAGGCGATATCCGGAAAGATCGAGGGCTTGACAAAGATCATCATATCCCAAAGGATTCTCAGTATTAAGGATGCCGACAGGATCATTGTCATGGATGATGGTAGGGTGGTGGCGTTTGACACCCATGAGAACCTCCTGAATACCTGTGAGATATACAAGGATATTCATGAGATGCAGACCTCTGGTGGTGAGGCTGATTTTGACGAGAAAAAGGAGGTGGCGGCATGAGTTCGAACAAAATGCGAGGGGGAGTCAGGGAGCCGCACATGTCCCGTGAGGATCTCAAGAAGAGTCTCGGCAAAGGCTCCACCGTCTGGAGGCTGTTCAGTTTCATATTCAAGAATTACAAGATCCGGTTCGGGGTCGTGCTGGTCTGTATTGTGATCTCGGCGCTGGCTACTCTTGCCTCTTCGCTATTCACAAAGACTCTAATTGACGACTATATCACGCCTTTGCTCGCACAGGCTGTCCCGGATTTCTCCCCTTTGGCTATTGCTTTGGTCAAACTTACCGCCGCATTGCTGCTGGGAGTCGCCGCTTCTTATTCCTACAATCTGATCATGATCTTTGTGGGGCAGGGAACGATGCTGAAACTCCGTCAGAGCCTCTTCTCCCACATGGAAGATCTGCCGTTGAGCTATTTTGATTCCCATTCCCACGGTGACATCATGTCGATCTATACCAATGACGTCGACACCTTACGTCAAGTGATAGGGAATACCGTTCCGAACTTGTTCCAATCATTGATCACTTTGGTGTCCACCTTCGTGTCGATGGTTGTCCTGTCTATGCCACTTACCCTTGTTTCCATCTTGATGGCCATCCTGACCGTGAGAGTGACTACAGGCCTCGGAAAGATATCCAGAGCCCATTTCGTGGAACGTCAGAAAGCCTTGGGGGCTGTCAATGGCTTCATTGAGGAAATGGTCTCAGGGCAGAGGGTGGTTAAGGTCTATTGCCATGAGAAGAAGGCGATAGATGATTTTTCTGTCTTGAACGAGCGCCTTCGCTCCAGCGCCTATAACGCCAACAAAATAGGCAGCATGGTGATGCCGATTAACGGCAATATCGGTAATCTTGGATATGTCCTGACGGCAGTAGTTGGCGCCCTTATCGCGATAGGTGGTCTGACTGCCTGGTATATGTCAGGAATAGGAGGATCTGTCCTTACCCTCGGTACATTGGTGGCGTTCTTGTCTCTCCAGAAGAACTTCACGAGGCCGATCTCTAGTATCTCCAACGAGATTAACTCAATAGCCATGGCATCTGCCGGGACTGACAGGGTCTACAGCCTCTTGGATGAGCCACAGGAGATAGATACTGGTAAAGTCACTCTCGTCAACACTACCGTCTCCCCAGACGGCTCGCTTGTCGAATCGCCCATCCGCACCGGCACATGGGCCTGGAAGGCCCCTGACATGGTGTCGCTGTCGTCAGGCTCTGACTGTCCAGACTCCTCGCTTCGCTCGGCCCCTCCCATCTCTCGGAGAGATTGTGAAGACAAGTCTTCCCCCTCTCTCCATCGATCTGGGCCCCTCCCTCTTACGAGCCGAGGGTGGCTACGGTCTGGACTAGCCAGACCTGACGACAATGACTTAGGATCGGCCTCCGGGCATAGGGCGTACTCAGCCGCAGCGAAGCGAGGATGGACGCTCCCGAGCCCGGACGGCCGTCCGGCCACATTGGTGCCTCTGCAGGGACAGGTGAGTCTGAAGGATGTGGATTTCAGTTATGTGGAGGGGAAGCAGGTGTTGTATGACATCACGCTGACCGCATATCCCGGCCAGAAAATCGCCTTTGTGGGTGGCACAGGCGCAGGCAAGACCACCATCACCAACCTCATAAACCGCTTCTACGAGATTCAGGAAGGCACCATCACATACGATGGTTTTGACATAAGGGATATCGACAAAGACTCCCTGAGGCGAAGCCTTGGAATAGTCCTGCAGGAGACTCGTCTCTTCTCAGCCTCAGTGCTCGATAACATCCGATATGGCCGTCTGGACGCTACGGATGAGGAGTGTAGGGAAGCTGCCAAACTGGTATATGCCGACTCCTTCATCCGCCGTCTCCCGCAAGGCTACGACACCATTCTCGCCGCTGACGGAGGCAACCTGTCGCAAGGCGAGAGGCAGCTGTTGGCTATCGCCAGGGCAGCGGTGGCCAATCCGCCCGTGCTGATTCTCGATGAGGCCACATCCTCCATTGACACTCGTACCGAGAAACTGATCCAGAAGGGGATGGACTCGCTTATGAAAGGCCGTACCACATTCGTGATCGCCCATCGCCTGTCCACCGTCCAGAACGCCAACTATATCATGGTTATGGACCACGGACACATCATCGAGCGGGGACGTCACGACGAGTTACTCGCCCAGAAAGGCAAGTATTTTGAGTTGTATACTGGAAATCAGATTAATGCTTAATTTAGTGAATATATTTAACGAACATGACATTATTTAAAAAACCTTGGAAGCTGACGGACGGATTCCTGTTCGGCGGCGTTATCGTCCTGGTGGGCTTGATTCTTCAGCTGGCCCTGGGACCCGTGAATTGGGGGCTGATAAGTTCCCCGGTCAATCTTATTCTCTTGGTGTTATTCTTGGCTTTTGTGGTCGCGGCTTTCTTACTTAAGAAGCGGTCAGGCTTCTTCGCCTGGCTGGGTTCCCCAGCCGCCGCTGTTCCATCCATTGCCTGGACATTGGGATTGACCATTGTCATGGGACTGACAGCTCAAGTTCCTTCAAAAGGCTGGCTTGGGAACATGATTTCTTTCTGGCCATTTGTACTTTGTTACATCTGGCTGACAGTGGTTGTCGGTCTTGTCGCTCTCAACCACATGACCCGCCTGGGTCGTTCTTGGAAGGAAATTCCGGCGGTCCTTAATCATTTGGGCCTTTTCGTAACCCTCGTATGCGCCACCCTGGGCAGCGTCGATAAAAAGGAACTTATGATGACGTTGCATGAGGGTGAGACAATGTCCACTGCCGAGACCGAGGATGGAACCTCTTATGATACAGGTATTTCGGTACGCCTGGATGACTTCACGATGGAGACTTGGCCAAATGGGATGCCTAAGCGTTTCGCCTCTGATGTGGTTGTGAAAGGAAAGTCCGGTAAGGAGACATCCGCTGTCATCGAGGTCAACAAGCCTTTGAAGGTAGATGGCTGGAAGATGTACCAATACGGCTATGACGAAGAAGCTGGAGTTGAGGGCAAGATGAGCATCCTTCAGATGGTTAAAGACCCTTGGCTGCCTCTGGTGTATCTTGGGATATTCACAATGATCGCCGGGGCGTTCCTTATGATGATTGTAGGTTTCAGAAGGGAGGACGTGAAATGAGTTGGGACAGTTTTATTTATTTCGCCTCCGCGGCGGTGATTCTCTGGGCTTTGGGTGCGGCGCAAGCTTGGTTCGGCAAAAGAACGTCGGCAATTATCAATTATAGTCTCGGAATATTGGTATTCTTCGCCTTTATCCTGGCGATGTGGATAGGCCTGGAGCGGCCGCCGCTTCGGACGATGGGGGAGACCAGGCTTTGGTATTCGTTCTTCCTCGCTGTGGCGGGAATGATCGTCTACAGCCGCTGGAAATACAAATGGATACTCTCTTTCAGCACGATAATGTCGCTTGTGTTCATAATCGTCAACCTGCTGAAGCCTGAGATCCATTCGAAAAACTTGATGCCGGCGCTCCAGAGCCCTTGGTTCGCTCCGCATGTGATTGTCTATATGTTCTCTTATGGAATGCTCGGAGCCGCTACCCTGATGGCTTTGTATGTTCTCGTGTTCAGGAAAGAGAAGACGACAGCGGAGGACATATCCACTGCTGATAACCTTGTGGCCACCGGCATGGCGTTCTTGACTTTCGGAATGTTGTTCGGAGCCTTGTGGGCGCAGGAAGCCTGGGGAACATATTGGGCATGGGATCCGAAGGAGACATGGGCGGCTATCACTTGGATGGCTTATCTGCTATATGTCCACTTCAGGATAGCCAGACCCAAGGATTGGGCAAACGCTATGTGGATTCTGATCCTCGCGTTTATCTGTCTTCAGATATGCTGGTGGGGCATCAACTACCTTCCCTCAGCCCACGCCACTTCGGTACACGTCTATTGATCTTCCGGACGGTCTGACCAATCGTGATTGACATCGTAGCCGTGAGAGCGTATTGACCGGCTTGATCCGACGTATTCGTTATTCGCGGCCTCATCAAGGATTCTGCGACGAGTTTTTTTGAATAACCAGAAGCAGAAGGCTATCAGAACTAATGTTATAAGCAGGGACAAAGCCTCGTTGAGCTCGCTGAAGAAACACAGCGTGTCATACACGCCGTGAAGGATCACCGGATAAAGCCACATCTTAATGGCGGCACCTTCGTGTTCCTTGCCACGGAAGTGATACTGGGAATAGTAGTATCCCATAGTCACAGCGAAAGCGAAATGCCCAGGAACGGCGAAAAGAGCCCTTGAGAAAGCCACATCCACCCACGCCGCCCCGGCGCTTATGACATAGATGATGTTCTCGAAAGCGGCGAAACCCAGGCCAACGGTTGTGGCGTAGACAATGCCGTCATAACGCTCATCAAACTCCTGACAATTGCGCAGCAGTAGCCAGAGCATCAAGAGCTTAGCTGATTCCTCCGGGATGGCTGCCCCGAAAAACGCGATTCTCACAGCCTCACCCAAGGTGGTTGGCTCTGTCGTGTAGAAGCCCATGTTGAGTAGGGGACCGGAGATGAGAGTCGAGGCGAGGGCAGCCAGACCGCCATAGCAGAAACCTTTGAATATCAGCCTTGTAGGCTCCGGTTCCGTGTCCTTATGGTAAACATACCACATGAGGATCAAAGCCGGGGCGATGGCGGCGAAGGTCAGCATCAACATATCACTTGTTTTTTAGGTACTCGTCAATCGCCTTAGCGGCCTTTCTGCCGGCGCCCATAGCCAGGATAACTGTTGCCGCACCAGTCACAGCGTCACCTCCAGCGAATATTCCCTCGCGGGTGGTGCGTCCATCCTCGTCGGCCACGAGTCCACCCCTACGGGTCGCCTCAAGACCATCTGTGGTCTTGACAATCAGTGGATTCGGAGCGGTTCCTAAGGCCATGATGACAGTCTCGGTCGGGATCTCGAACTCTGATCCTGGAATCGGGACAGGGGAGCGGCGGCCACTTTCGTCCGGCTCGCCCAGTTCCATGCGGATACATTTCAAGGCCCTAACCCATCCGTTCTCGTCCGCGAGAATCTCGACAGGATTGGTAAGCATCTGGAAATCAATTCCTTCCTCTTTGGCGTGATGGACTTCCTCCTTCCTTGCAGGAAGCTCCACCTCGGTACGGCGGTAGATGATGGACGTGTCAGCTCCAAGCCTCAGGGCGGTCCTGGCGGCATCCATAGCCACATTGCCTCCTCCTACTACGCAGCACTTCTTCCCTGCATGGATAGGGGTGAGATAATCCTCCCTGAAGGCCTTCATCAGGTTGTTTCGGGTCAGGAACTCATTGGCTGAGAACACACCGTTGAGGTTCTCGCCAGGGATGCCCATGAACTTCGGTAGACCGGCTCCGGTTCCTACGAACACGGCCTCGAAACCCTCGTCGTCCATCAGGCTGTCAATCGTGACTGTGCGGCCTATGATGACATCGGTTTCTATCTTGACTCCTAATGCTTTAACCTCATTTATCTCACGCTTTAGTACAGTATCTTTCGGAAGCCTGAACTCCGGTATACCATACTCCAACACGCCGCCAGCCTTGTGGAGAGCCTCGAAAATGGTAACGTCATATCCCCACTTGGCGAGGTCAGATGCGCAGGCTAAACCAGCGGGTCCAGACCCGATCACCGCCACCTTCCGGCCGGAGGGGGCGGCGCAGCCGACTCCTGAAGGGGGTATTGTTTCCCCCTCGAATGAGTGGTCGGCGACGAAGCGCTCGAGCTTACCGATGGCCACAGGCTCGAATTTGACCCCCAGCACGCAGCTGCCCTCGCACTGTGTCTCCTGAGGGCATACACGGCCGCAAACGGCGGGAAGTGAGGAATCCTCACCGATAACAGCGGCAGCCCCCTTGATATCACCCTCTTTGACCTTAGCTATGAATTCGGGAATCTTGATGCTGACCGGACAAGCCGTGACGCAGCGGGGATTCTTGCAGTGGAGACATCTGCTGGCCTCCAACATGGCCTCCTCGAGGTTATATCCATAACAAACCTCCTCGAAATTATGCGCGCGTACCTTGGGATCCTGCTCCCTGACTGGTACTCTTGGAATTCTCTCTGCCATATCACTTCACGAATTTAGCTTTAACTTCCGCCTCCTCGGTCTTGTACTGTCCGAGCCTTCTCATCGCCTCATCGAAGTCCACGTCATAGCCGTTGAACTCGGGACCATCGACGCAGGCGAACCTGGTCTTACCGGCGACCGTGACCCTGCAGGCCCCGCACATTCCAGTGCCATCCACCATCAACATGTTTAGGCTCACGTCGATAGGGATATTAAGCTTCTTGCAGGTCAGGGTGGCGAATTTCATCATGATCATAGGCCCTATCGCCACAGCCTGTGTGTATACCTTACCTTTAGCTACCAAGTCCTCAAGGCAGGCGGTGCCGACTCCGTGGAATCCCACGCTGCCGTCATCAGTGCAAAGGTAGAGGTTGTCGCATGCGCTTCCCAGCTCTTCCGTGTAGATCAAAAGGTCCTTGGTGCGGGCTCCGATTATGACATCAACGGCGATGCCCCTGTCGTGCAGCCACTTGGCTTGGGGATATACCGGAGCGGTGCCGAGACCTCCGGCTATGAATATGTATTTCTGGCCTTTCAGCTGCTCCTCACTCATTCCCATGAAGGCTGAGGGGTTGCCGAGCGGGCCGACCACGTCGCGGAAGAATTCTCCTTCCTCTTTGGCGATGATCGCCGCGGAAGATGCTCCGATGAGCTGGGTGACGATGGTCACAGTCCCTTCCTCCCTGTCGTAGTCACTGATTGTCAATGGAATTCTCTCGCCCTCCTCATTAGCGAGGACGATCAGGAACTGCCCGGGTTTAGCCGCCTTGGCAATTCTTGGCGCTGACACGACCATCTTGCAGATATTGGGTGTCAGCATCTCTCTTTTCAGGATTTTGAACATGGTTTGGTTAATCCTTTACGTTCTGAATTGGTTGTTAGTCACATTAAAGTAGGCACAAAATTAACGAATTCCATATTAATAATCAAATGTGTTATATTTGTAAAGGGAGATGACGGTTTATGAACAAAATCTTTACTAAAACGATCTTTGGACAGCTGCTGATATTAGTATTCCCACTAATATCCATAAGCTGCGACGAAGCTTTGAATGCCCCTACTACAATCAGTCTTCAGAGCCGCTCCTACAGTTTCAATGAGAGCTTTCCTCCAGCGGGTGTATTGGCTGGGGATGATAGCGAAGGATCCTTGGAGTTTGCTTCCGGCGCCATCAAGAGCCTAACGGTAAAGATGTCTGTCTCTTTGGAGGTTCCGGTAGAGGAAGTCTCCTTTCTGGATATTCCCGGAGTCTTAAAGGTCAGCACACGGAATCAAGATCCAGCGGTTTGGGGACCTCAGAATTATCCATCTTTCCCAATGCCTGACGGAACTGTACCCGTGCTGGAGGCAGCGCTCACACTTTATTCAGATATTGGCGCAGGGGAGGTGAGGGACTTGGTTGTCGGGATTCCCATTGCTCTTTTGGAAGAACCTGCCGGGAAGCATGATGTGGTTCTGGATTTCACCGGAGTGAGATGGTCGTTGTTCGTGGATGGCACTCTGTATGATAATGATTTCGCAATCGGCTATCCTGTTCCTGAAAAAGATCTTTCTTGGAATATCAACCCTTCTGTCGTGAACAAAGCCTCCCTCTGGATCCCAGGACTGGAAGTTGTCCAGGTGAATGGGTCTGGAGACCACGACCCGCTGGCGGCATTGAGCGCGACCGGAATCCAATACTGGACACCTCCATTCCACAATGCCTGGGTGGGAGATGTTGCGGCAATCCAATACCACGGCCTCTACCACTTGTTTTATCTATTTGACCGGAGGGGGCACGGCAGTAAGTTCGGAAAGGGAGGACACTATTTCGAGCATCTCTCCACAGTAGACTTCAAGGACTGGACAGAGCAAGTGGCAGTAGCTCCTTTAGAGGAACAGTGGGAGACTTTCGGAACCGGGACTCCCTTTGTTTTGCATGATAGTTTATTCTTAAGCTACGGTCTTCACACAACCAGGATTTATCCTCGTGAAAAGACCTCCCTTCCGGAACAGTGGGATTATCTCAACAGGAACGGGAAGACCGGCTTCTTCAGCTTCAGCGATCCTGAGGGCAAGGTTCCTGACGGGACTTCATGGTCTGTCTGCGTGGACGGTGTGGCCAGGTTTGAACGGTCGCGGAGGATTGCTCATCCGTGTGAGAATCCCAGCATATTCACTGACAAAGAGGGAAACCTGAGGATGCTTGCCAATTATGGAGCTAAAGGCACTTGGGCTTCGGATGATCTCGCTGGTGGCTGGCGGTGCATTGACCCTGATTTTCCTAAGGGAGGAGATTGCACCTTCCCGTTCAGCTGGGGAGGTTATGACTATATCGTAGGCGGCTTCTCATCCCTTTGGGGGCGTTTGTCAGGTAGGGATGACCTTCAATGGAAGGATATGGTCGCATACGGAGAGGACTTCTACAACGGTATTAGCGTTCCTTCAGTCACTGTATTGGATGACGGCCGCTGCATTATGGCAGGCTGGCTTAAAATGAGGAACTGGGGAGGTGCGCTGGTGCTTTATGAGTTGGTTCAGCTGCCCGAAGGTGCGTTGGGGGCGAAATGGATGGAAGAGGTTGTTCCCGCCACAGAGGGCAGGAAGCTTCTTTCCAAGAATATCGGGGACCTCGCTGAGTTCCCTGTTTCCAATCCTTCGTTCATGCTGTCTTTCGAGGTGGAGCCTGAGAATCCGGGGGAAGGGAAGTGTTCAGTACGTTTCCTCCCTGGGAAAGGTGGAGAACCTTGTGTCTGGAGTCTGGATATGGGACAGTGTAGGGCGCAGTATAGTGACTCGGGGAATTCCAAGGAAAAGACTCTGGCCGAGGGTGGCAGAGTCGCTGGCGCCGGCAATTACGCGGTGAAGAACGGTATGAGCTTTGACGGACCGTTCACTGTCAGGATGGCTGTCAAGACCGATCCCAAGTTCAACGGGTCGATTATCGACACCGAGATATCCGGGACCAAAACCATGGCCTCTTTCAGGGAAGGTCTTGAGGTGGGAGCGATCCAATTCGAGGTCAAAGGATGCAAGATAAAGAAGGTTTTTGCCTCAAAAATGCTTTAACAAAAATGTTATAACATATAACACTTTTGTTTTACGCATTGATTTACAAGACTCTGATTTCGATTAAAGAAGATGACCGAGAAAACGGGATTTATCTTGCATAGACATCCCTCTTCTGGCGGCATATCCGTCAATAGCGGCCTTGTCAAGGTGGCGTATCTCAGGGTAAGTGGCGTTATCGTGAACGAATATGAGCCCACAAATGCATGCCTCAGGAATCATCGCGCAACTGTCAAGCAGGGTGATTCCTAGTTTCTCTGAATCAGGAAGTAGCCTTAATACATCCCGTTTGAGTGTATGATCCGGACAGCTTGAGTATCCGGCGGCAGGCTTGATGACCTTGGCTTTGGAGCCCTCAGGCAAGAAGCTGCTCACATAATTGTCAAGCCACTCGGAAGCAGCCTCCGCCATCGTCAAGGTGACAGCCCTCCGGACTGATTCATCAGCGGAGGCCGTGGAATCATGAACGCTAATCGCGAACATCCCGACAGGGGATTCGAAACCATACTCCACAGGTGCCACATAATCCGCCAGAGATAGGCCGCCAGGCTGCCTGAACATCGGCATCCGGTATCCCGCCGCGACTATGTCGTCGCCTTCACTGTGGGCGCTGTCAAACCTCGCTGATATCGTGATCCGGCATTCCCCATCAGCTTTCATTCTCTCAATAACGTCTCTGGCTTCCGCCATTAACTTCTTTTTTTCCAGATGGTCCCCATTATTCTTGACTCCAAGTATGGTGAAGAATAGTCCCCAGTCAAAAAACACTTCAATGCGGCTGACTTCTAGTCTTTCCGACGGGATATCACGGAACGGGTTTCCTTTGACGTAGCTTTGCGGCGGGAATGCGGTAGAAGCTTCCGCGGAGGGTTCTGCCGCCATTATGCGCTTGGATGCCTCGTAAGCTTCCCTTAACGCCCTTTGTTTCTCATGCTCAGTCGCTTCCGTGGATACACGGTCAGTAACAAGTTTGCTGGCAAGAACAGCTGATGCTGAGGCGTCTGCCCCGTAAAACACATGCTTGTAAAGCGGGGCGAGTTTTACCGCGGTGTGGACAGCTGACGCCGCGGCGCCTCCGACCAGAAGGGGAGTGTCCAGGCCTTGCGCCTCCATGTCTTTGCATAGAAGTTCCATCTGGTACAGTGATGGAGTTATCAGGCCACTGACTCCAATAATATCTACTTTTTTCTCCCTGGCCTTTTCCAGTATTGTTTCTTTGGGAACCATGACTCCAAGGTCTGTAACCTCGAATCCATTACAGGTGAATACTATTCCGGTGATATTCTTTCCAATGTCGTGAACATCGCCCTTCACTGTGGCGAAAAGTGCCTTGGGCCTGTCGGAGACATCGGATCGCTCTTTTTCAAGGTAGGGTTGGAGTATCTCCACAGAGGCTTTCATGGTCCTGGCTGACTTTACGACCTGCGGCAGGAACATTTTTCCGGCACCGAATAGTTCGCCGACCCTGGCCATGCCGTCCATCAGAGGGCCGTCGATGACCTTGTAGGCCTCTCCGTATTTCTCGAGACACTCCTTTATGTCTTTCTCGAGGTTCGCCGAGTCTCCCTTAACCAGAGCCCTTTCAAGACGCTCCTCGACGGAGGCTCCTCCGGGGGTATAGGTGGATCCAGCCGCCTCGCTTCGCTCGGCCCCACCGCTCGCTCCACTTCGTTCCGCTCCGGTCCCCCCTCTTAACGTGCCGAGGGTGGCAGTGGCTGGACCACCTATACCCCCGGATTGAGCCGATTCGGAGATGGCTTGGGCATATGTGATCAGGCGCTCAGTGGCTCCCGGGTCGGAATCCAGGATCACGTCCTCAACCCTTCGAAGCAGCTCAGGCTCAATCTCATCATAGATTTTGAGCATTCCAGGGTTGACGATACCCATGTCCAATCCGGCCTTTATGGCGTGGTAAAGGAATACACTGTGCATCGCCTCCCTGACCGTGTTGTTCCCTCTGAAAGCGAAAGAGAGATTTGATATACCACCGGATGTCCTGCATCCGGGCAAGTTCCTCTTTATCCAACGGACGGCCTCGATAAAGTCAGCCCCATACCTGGCGTGCTCGGGAATACCCGTCCCGACTGGAAGGACGTTGACGTCAAAAATGATGTCAGTCGGGGAATAACCTGCTTTTTCTGTTAGTAGAGAATATGCCCTCTGGCAGATCTCTACCTTCCTGTCGAAAGTGGTGGCCTGCCCTTCCTCATCGAATGCAATAACTATTATTGCAGCACCTAATGCTTTTATCTCACGAGCTTTACGCAGGAATACTTCTTCACCTTCTTTAAGTGAGATCGAGTTCACGATACACTTCCCTTGGGCGTTTTTCAAGCCGGTCACCAAAGTGTCCCAGTGGGACGAGTCGATCATTATGGCGGCCTTTGCCACTTCCGGTTCCCCGGCAATGTGGCGGAGGAACTTCTCCATCTCCAGCCGGGAGTCCAGCATGGCGTCGTCCATGTTGATGTCAATGACGGTCGCACCGTTCTCGATCTGCCCGGCTGCGACCCGCAGGGCCTCTGTGTAGTCTCCTGCGGCTATGAGCTTGGCGAACTTGCGGGACCCCGCCACATTTGTCCTCTCTCCGACGTTTGTGAAGTTATTCCTCCGGTCAATCTCCACGCTCTCCAACCCGCTTACGAATAACGCATGGGCTGGACCTCCAATAGCCTCACTGGTACTGAACGCTCTGGGTGGAAGTCCCTTGATTGCGGCGGCGATGGCGGCGATGTGATCCGGAGTGGTGCCGCAGCAGCCTCCGACGATGTTCACGGAGCCCTGCAGAGCCATTTCCCGGATAGCCTCGGCTGTTACCTCCGGAGTCTCATCGTATGTTCCCATCGCGTCAGGTAGGCCGGCATTGGGGTAGCAGCTCACTGCTCCCTCGACGAATCGTGACACATCCGCTATGAGCGGAACCATTTCCCTTGACCCTAACGAACAGTTCAGCCCGAACGAGAGGGGAGAGCAATGCTCGATAGAGCGGTAGAATGCTTCTGGTGTCTGGCCGGTGAGAGTCCTTCCCGACTTATCTCCTAATGAGACTGAAATCATGATTTCGGGGCCATCCCCTTCGGGAAAGAGACGCGAGTAAGCGTAGAGAGCCGCTTTTGTGTTAAGCGCATCGAAACAAGTCTCTATCAACAGCAAATCCACCCCACCGGAGACGAGTCCTCTGATTTGCTCCTCAAACGCGTCAGCCATCTCGTCGAATGAATATGGCCGGAACACGGGATCCTCTATGTTTTGGGGCAGGGTCAGCGACTTTCCGGTCGGGCCAACACTACCTGCCACCCAGACTTTCCGGCTAGCCTTGTCTGCAGCCTTCCTGGCAATTCTCGCGGCAGCTTCCGCCATGTCGGCAGCTTTGTCAGCATACCCTAATTCAGCCTGAGATATCTTATTGGCACCGAATGAGTTGGTTGAGATTATATCAGATCCTGCTTTAATATATTCAGAATGAATATCCTCCACGACTCCGGGGCTTGTGAGATTGAAAAGCTCGCTGTTTCCCTGAAGGCCACGGCTCTGAAGAACCGTGCCCATAGCCCCGTCCAGGACGAGTATCCTTTCCTTTAAAGCAAGTCTGATGTCGTCCATTTCCTAGAAGCACTCCCTTAAGATACCTACCACATTGGCGGTCTTTCCCATAGTATAGAAATGGACAGCGGGAGCGCCGCTCGCCAGGAGCTCCTTGCACTGGGCCTCGCACCACTCCTGACCTATCCTGTAAACCGCCTCCTTGTTGTCCTTATGAGCTTCCAGCTCCTTTGTAAGTATGGCTGGGATATCGATAGAGAAGGTCTCGGGAAGTGTGCTGAGTTGCTTGTATGTCGAGAGGGGCTTCAAGCCCGGTATGATGGGGACGGTGATGCCTGCCTGCCTGCAGCGGGCGACATATTCGTGATAGACCTTGTTGTCGAAGAACATTTGGGTAACCATGTAATCAGCCCCGGCGTCCACCTTCCGCTTCATATTGGCGATATCATCCTCCAGGTTCGCCGCCTCGAAATGCTTCTCGGGATAGCATCCGACGCCGATGTTGAAGAAACCCTCGCAGCCGTTCTCCCTTTCAAAGCGGCGTATGGCGGCGACCAGCTCATCAGCGTGGGAATACCCTCCCGGGACAGGCTGGAAGCGCTTTTCGCCAGTGAGGCAATCCCCTCGAAGGGCCAATACATTTGAGATCTCCATGAACTTGAAGTCCTGGAGCTGGAACTCTATTTCCTCCGCCGTCGCCCCTCCGCAGATGATGTGGGGAACGACATCAACCTTGAACTCCGACTGTATGGCTCCGCAGACAGCTGTCTCGCTCACACGTTTCCTGACGACGCGTTTCTCAAACGAGCCGTCAGGGCGCTCTTTGAACTCAACCTCATCCCTGTGACAGGTGACGTTGATGTATCTGGGGTTAAACTCCATGAACTGCCGGATCTCATCCAGCAGTTCAGATTTGGTCATTCCCTTGAGAGGGGGCACGATCTCCAAAGAGACGTATGGTTCTTTCCTGTTATTCAAGTCCGGTTTATTTTTCCCAAATATAATGATTTTCAGATTGTATTGAAAGCCTGGTCGAGATCCGCGATGATGTCGTCGATGTGCTCCACGCCGATTGAAAGCCTGATGGTTGTCGGGGTGATGTGTTGCTGCTCAAGTTCTTCCAGTGTCATCTGGGAGTGAGTCGTGGAGGCAGGATGGATCACAAGGCTTTTGACGTCGGCCACATTGGCGAGGAGGGAGAATATCTTCAGGTTATCTATGAACTTCCAAGCATCATCCTTCGTTCCTTTGATCTCGAAAGTGAATATCGATCCCCCGCCATTCGGGAAGTATTTGTTGTACAGGGAATTGTCCGGGTGGCTAGCGAGTGATGGGTGATTGACTTTTGCCACCTTCGGGTGCGATTCGAGATACTCCACGACCTTGAGGGCGTTCTGTACATGCCGCTCGATACGCAGTGGAAGCGACTCGACTCCCTGGAGCAGGATCCAGGCGGAAAGCGGGCTCACGCAGGCACCCGTGTCCCTGAGGATGACAGCCCTTATCCTCGTCACGAAGGCAGCGGGGCCGGCGACGTCGGCGAATACCGCCCCGTGGTAGCTGGGATCTGGCTTAGCGATGGAAGGATACCTGTCCGCGTTCTTTTTCCAGTCGAACTTCCCTCCGTCCACAATGACGCCTCCAAGGGTGGTTCCGTGGCCTCCGATAAACTTTGTGGCGGAATGGACCACTATGTCCGCACCGTGTTCCAATGGCCTGAATATCAATGGGGCGAAAGTGTTGTCCACTATAACCGCAATCCCGTACCTATGGGCGACCTCGGATATTCCCTCAAGGTCGGTGACATCTGAGTTTGGATTGCCGAACGTCTCGGCGTAAATCGCTTTCGTGTTCGGTCTGATGGCTTTCTCAAGAGCTTCCAGATCGTTTACTTTTAATATGGTATTGGTGATTCCCTGGGTCGAGAGGGTGTGGGTGATAAGGTTGAAGGAGCCGCCATAAAGGTTATCAGCCGCTATGATGTGGTCACCTTCCCGGGCGATATTCTGAAGAGCATAGGTCACAGCCGCGGCGCCGGAGGCCACCGCTAAAGCGGCCACACCGCCTTCCAGGGCGGCTATCCTGGTCTCGAACACGTCCTGGGTCGAGTTGGTTAGGCGGCCGTAGATATTGCCAGGATCCCTCAATCCGAACCTATCAGCCGCATGGGCGCTGTTATGGAATACATAAGAGGTGGTCTGATAAATTGGGACCGCTCTTGAATCGCTTACGGGGTCCGGTGTTTCCTGACCGGCATGAATCGCCAGGGTCTCCAGATGCAGCTTAGTCTCACTCATGATGTTCTCTGTTTGAAAGTTCTTTTGCAAAGGTAAGGTTGCTGGAAAATGATTCCAAGAAGTTGGTTAAATTTGGAAAATTTTGCTATTTTTGTCGTATTGCCCATAAAATATTTCCGGAATATCCTCGGGTTACACCTATAAACAGATTATTTGTCTATGAATGGATTGGATGAGAAAGACGTCGCTATCTTAAAAGCTTTACAGGAGAATGCTGACGTCACTAATAAGGAATTGGCCGCCAAGGTGCATCTTTCTCCCACGCCTGTTTTCGAGAGGGTCAGACGACTTCGTGAGCAGGGTTATATCAAAAAGGTGGCCGCTGTGCTTGACGCTGATAAGCTAGACTGCTCTTTTGTCGCATTCTGCTTCATCAAGCTCAAGCAGCACACATTTGAGAACGCCACGACTCTGATGGAGGCGGTAGGAAATATCAGCGAGGTTGGTGAGTGTTATAACATATCCGGTGACTATGACTTCTTGATGAAAGTCTATGTCTCCAGCATGAAGGAGTACCAGAGGTTCGTCCTTAGGATCATGGGTGATTTGGATTGCATCGGAGGACTGAACAGTTTCTTCGTCATGGGTGAGGTAAAGGGTGGATCGGGGATTCCCGTGAGAGTCATTAGATAATTGATGTTATGGAGATTAAGCCTATAGCATATTTCAGGTCTCCGTTATCCGGGAAGTTCGGTATCCCGCGTCAGGCGGGGCTCGCCCCGGATTTGCGGGGCAGTATTGTTTTTGAACCGGAGTTCCGTTCGGCCGAAGCTCTCCGAGGATTGGAGGACTTCGATTATGTCTGGCTTATATGGGAGTTTAGCGGCAACCGTAGAGCCGCTCCCGCTCGATTCCAGGCGACTGTGCGCCCGCCAAGACTCGGAGGAAACCGGAGAGTAGGGGTGTTCGCTAGCCGGTCACCGTTCAGGCCTAATCCTTTGGGATTATCTTCAGTGCGATTGGAATCTATTGATTATGAGGCAAAAGGATCTGACGGGAAACCGATAGGGCCGGTGATTAATGTCCTTGGGGCGGATTTGATGGATGGCTCTCCAATCTATGACATAAAGCCATACATCGAATATGCCGACTCCCATCCAGGAGTACACTCCGGTTTCGTCGATGGCTCCTCCTGGGAGCCGCTTGAGGTAGTGATCCCCGAATGCCTTGAGAGTCAAGTCCCTGACATTGATACTCTTCGGGAAGTTCTCTCCCTCGATCCAAGGCCGCGCTACCAGGATGATCCGTCCAAGGAATACGGTATGAGTTTCGCCGGGAAAGAGGTTCGTTTCAAGGTCGAGAGCAAGGTTCTTACCGTGATATCAGTGAAGTGACAGCAAGTGTCGATTTATCCTGTTTTCGGGTTTGGATTGTTACGATTTTTGACAAATGGCTTGAAAAATTTGAAAAAATGTAATATATTTAAACCCGACAAAGATGAGAAATGATAGGGAATATACTGATAATCAACACCGGGTCGACAACAACTAAGTTGGGTTATTATTCTGACGGTTCCAGGGTGTTCGACGAGAAGCTCGAGCACACGGCCTCCGATGTCGCGAAATACAAGTCCATCATGGACCAGTCTGACATGCGTCGTCAAGCGATCAAAGACTTTATGGAATCGAGAGGTATTCCGCTTGAGGATGTTGATATCGTGATGGCGCGCGGTGGACTTATCACTCCGGTGATTACAGGTGTGTACAATGTCAATCAGGACATGAGGGATGTTCTCTTCAGCGGAAGGGATGGAGTTCATGCCTGTAACCTCAGCGCTATCCTGGCTGATGACATAGCCCAAGAGATTAACGGTATTCGATCGGCTAAAGGCCTTGAGCCACGTTTCGGGGAGACGATGGCATATATCGCCGATCCTCCTATGGCCGATGAGATGCTGCCGGAGTGCCGTATGGGAGGAATCCCTGAGTTTACCCGCAAGACCCTCTTTCACGCCCTCAATTCCAGAGCTATCGTTCGCCGTTATCTCAGGGAGCATGGCAAGACTGTCAACGATGTGACTGTTGTCGTGGCCCATATGGGCGGGGGAGCCACCATCTCACTTCATCGTAACGGTAAGGTGATAGATGTGAACCACGGCCTGGGTGGTGATGGCCCGATCACCCCTGAGCGTTGCGGCTGCTGTCCTCCTTTTGACCTCATTGACATGTGTTTCAGCGGGAAATACACCAAGGAGGAGATAAAGCTCAAACTTGTCGGAAGGGGAGGTGCTGTGGCATATTTCGGTACCAACAGCATGGTGGATGTCGAGAATATGGCCGCTAACGGCAATGAGTTGGCCATAACCTTCCTGAAGGCGTATGTTTTGAATATCTGTAAATACATAGCCGCGATGTCAGCCACCGCTGACGGCAAGGTGGATGCGATTCTCCTCACCGGAGGTATCGCCCACAGCAAGAAAATCATGGACGACATCAAGGCCAAGATCGGTTTCATAGCCCCTGTCGAGGTCTTTCCTGGCGAAGATGAGATAGCTAGTCTCGCGGAGAATGGCTACCTGATCCTGGAAGGGAAGACCAAGATCCACACTTACAACAAGGACAGGATCGTCGAAGACTGACACTAAACTAAAAAACCACATAATATGCCAAATATAGATTGGAATAATCTCTCATTCAGTTACACCAGGACAAGGACAATTGTCTATAGCCGCTGTGTGGACGGTAAGTGGGAGGCACCTATAGAGACCGAGGACTTCAATGTGGTTCTCAATCCATTCGCTGGGGTTTTCCATTACGCTCCTTCCTGTTTTGAGGGTCTTAAGGTCTTCCGTGGCGTTGACGGCAAGATCAGGATGTTCCGACCGGACATGAACGCCAAGAGGATGGAGAGCGGCGCCAGGTATCTTGACATGCCTTTCCCGTCTGAGGATATGTTTATTGACATGTGCGTCCGTTGTGTCAAGGGTAACATGGAGTTCATCCCTCCCTACGAGGCTTCAGGGGCATCGTTGTATCTGAGACCCGTACTCTTCGGCTGGAATCCTCAGCTTGGTATCCGCTCAGCCAAAGACGTCATGTTCGTGGTGATGTGCTCACCTGTCGGGACATATTCAGGCGACAAGAGTCTTACTCCAGGAACAGCTGTGATATCAAGGAATTATGACCGTTCGGCTGCTTATGGCTCAGGTGGATATAAACTTGGCGCCAATTACGCCCAGTCCCTCCATGCCTATAATCTTGCCCACGGTCAAGGTTACCGGGAACTCCTGTTCCTCGATTCCACAACCAGGACCACAATCGAAGAGTTTGGCTCCTCGAACTTCTTCGCTATCAAGGGTAACACTTATATAACCCCTCTTTCAAGCAGCGTGCTTCCATCTATCACTAACGACAGTTTGAGGACTGTTGCCGCCGATATGGGCATGAAGGTTGAAATGCGTCCTGTCAAAGTTGAGGAACTGGCTGATTTTGACGAGGTTAATTCATGTGGGACCGCAGTTGTCATTACCCCGATCTGTTCCATAGATGACAAGCCTGTTCTTGAGCTGGAAGAGGTTAGCCGCCGCTATACCTTCGGTTCTCCGGATAAGTGCGGAGAGAAGAGTGAGGCGCTTTATTGGAAGATAATCGGGATCCAGAAGGGTCTTGAGCCTGATCCGAGGGGATGGTGTTTATTCATTGACGAGTAGTGTATGGCGGGACTGGATGCCATAGAGGTTGTTTTACGGGATGGGAATGTCGATGAGGCTATCAAGCTTCTCCAGGGATTTATCTCCTCTTCCGAAATCCCGTCCGACAAGGCATATTACTTGCTGGGAAACGCCTACCGGAAGAAGGGTGACTGGCAAGGAGCTATCAACAATTACCTCGAGGCGATGGCGATAAATCCGGACAGCCCGGCCAGGAACGCCTACGCTATCGCGAACGACATCCTGGACTTCTACAACAAGGATATGTACAATCAGTAATATTAATCATAAACAAGGTATTATGGCAAGAATGAAAGGAGCGACCGTGGTTGACACTGAGAGATGCAAGGGCTGCAATCTCTGTGTTGTCGCCTGTCCGCTTGACGTCCTCGCTCTCACGAGCAAGGAAGTGAACCGTAAGGGCTACAATTACGCCCATGAGGTTCTCTCTGACACCTGTACCGGCTGTGCATCTTGCGCTACTGTTTGCCCGGACGGGTGTATCACCGTTTACCGTCTTAAAACCGATTAGAGCTATGGCAGATCAGGAAATCACTTTGATGAAAGGCAATGAGGCGATTGCCCACGCCGCGATCCGCTGCGGTTGCGACGGCTATTTCGGCTATCCTATCACCCCCCAGTCCGAGGTCTTGGAGACTCTGGCGGAGCAGAAACCATGGGAGACCACAGGTATGGTTGTGCTTCAGGCTGAGAGTGAGGTCTCGTCGATAAATATGGTATATGGTGGGGCCTGCACCGGCAAGAAGGTCATGACTTCCTCTTCCAGCCCTGGAGTCAGCCTGATGCAGGAAGGCATCTCTTACATGGCGGGAGCCGAGCTTCCGGCATTGATTGTCAACGTCATGCGCGGCGGCCCTGGCCTCGGTACGATCCAACCTAGTCAGTCGGATTATTTCCAGGCTTGCAAAGGTGGTGGCCACGGTGATTATCACCTTATTGTCCTCGCCCCCGCGTCAGTTCAGGAAATGGCTGACTTTGTGGACCTTGCCTTCACGCTGGCGTTCCGCTACCGTAACCCTGCGATGATCCTTGCCGATGGTGCTATCGGCCAAATGATGGAGAAGGTGGTTCTTCCTCCGTTCAAGCCTCGTCGCACTGAAGAGGAGATAATCAAGGAGTGCCCTTGGGCCACAACAGGCAGGATCGGTGGAAGGAAGCCCAACATCATCACATCTCTGGAACTCCGTTCTGAGGAGATGGAGGTGATCAATCTTCGCATCCAGGCCAAATACCGCGAGATTGAGGCTAAGGAGGTCCGTTATGAGGAGTTCATGCTTGACGATGCTGAATATGCCATTGTGGCTTTCGGATCAGCTGCCCGTATCGCCAAGAAGAGCATCGAGATCGCGCGTTCACAAGGTATAAAGGTCGGCCTTCTCCGTCCGATCACTCTCTGGCCGTTCCCTACCAAGGAGGTCAAGTCTCTCGCGAGCCGGGTGAAGGGTATCCTCTCACTCGAGATTAACGCTGGCCAGATGGTTGAGGATATCCGCCTCGCGGTTGAGGGAGCTGTGCCCGTCCGTCATTTCGGACGTCTCGGAGGTATCATCCCTGATCCCGACGAGGTTGTCGAGGTTCTTAAAAGCTCATTCTAAAACCGGAAAGCCATGACAAGAGAAGAAATCATAGAGAAAGGACAGTTGGTTTACAAGAAGCCGACCCTCTTGAACGATACCCCTATGCACTACTGCCCTGGCTGCAGCCATGGAGTGGTCCACAAACTGGTTTCCGAGGTCATCGAGGAGATGGGGATGACAGATAAGACGATAGCCATCTCACCTGTGGGATGCGCTGTGTTCGCCTACAAATACATCGACGTTGACTGGCAGGAGGCCGCCCACGGAAGAGCTCCGGCATTGGCTAGCGCGACTAAGCGTCTCTGGCCCGACAGGCTGGTGTTCACTTATCAAGGTGACGGCGATCTCGCCTGCATCGGTACGGCAGAGACCATCCACGCTCTCAACAGGGCTGAGAATATCACCATCATATTCATCAATAACGCCATTTACGGCATGACCGGAGGTCAGATGGCCCCGACCACGCTCCTTGGCATGAAGACCGCCACCTGCCCTTACGGCAGGGAGGTAAAGCTCCACGGCTATCCCCTGAAGGTCACCGAGATTGCCGCCACCCTTGACGGCACATGCTATGTGACTCGTCAGGCGGTTCACACCGTGGCTGCTATCAACCGGGCCAAGAAGGCTATCAGGAAGGCTTTTGAGTATTCCATGCAGGGTAAAGGCTCCAATCTCGTTGAGATTGTATCGACTTGCAACTCTGGCTGGAAGATGAGCCCAGAAAAGGCCAATAAATGGATGGAGGAGAACATGTTCGAGTTCTACCACCTTGGAGACCTCAAAGACACTGGTGCTGACAAATAAATCGACAAGACCATGACAGAAGAGATTATAATCGCCGGATTCGGAGGACAGGGAGTCCTCTCGATGGGAAAGATCTTGGCATATGCCGGTCTTATGGAAGGCAAGGAGGTCACCTGGATGCCGGCCTACGGGCCTGAGCAGAGGGGTGGCACGGCTAATGTGACAGTGATAGTCAGCGACTCTCCGGTGTCCTCACCGATCCTCTCAAGCTATGACACAGCGATTGTCCTGAACCAGCCCTCGCTTGAGAAATTCGAGCCGAAGGTGAAGCCTGGCGGTACGTTGATATATGATGGCTACGGTATTCCCGAGCCTCCGACCAGGAAGGATATCGATGTCTATCGCATTGACGCCATGGACGCCGCGGCGGAGATGAACCTCATCAAGACATTCAATATGATTGTCCTGGGAGGATTGCTCAAGATTCATCCCGTCGTTGGGATAGAAAGCGTTCTCGCCGCTTTGAGGAAGACCCTTCCGGAGCGTCATCACCACCTCATCCCGAAGAATGAGGAGGCCATCCGTAAGGGAATGGAGATAATCAAAAAACTCTAGTGTAGCTCACCGATGGTATAATCGGAAGGAAGCTAATCGTTTTTAGAGAACCCGGACCCAGGTCATCGTCCCCTTGGACAAAGATGACAAGGTTCGGGTTCTTCCTGTTATAGGCGTTATAGACTCCGATATTCCAAACAGCCTCGCCTATGCGTCGTTTCTTGTGGTGGTTGGCACTGAGATCCAGCCGGTGGCTTGGAGGAAGACGGTGGTTTCCCCTCTGAGGCATACTTCCGTCGTCAGAAGGAATTGTCAAGGCGCCTCCTGAGGAATATGTCCAAGTCGCTCCAATATCCCATCCATTCCCAATATTCCCGCTGAGAACCACGGATAAGTTGTGGCGGCTGTCATGCCGGCTTGGAAACCAGTTTCCTCCACTGATAGTCCCGTCCGGGAAACGTCTCTCGCTTTTCGACAGGGTATAACCGATCCAACCTTTAGTCTTTCCTGTTGTCTTCCTGACCAAGAACTCCATCCCGAACGATCGCCCGAGGCCTGAGGCGACTTCGTCCTCCCACGCTTCGAAATCGTCTATGAACATGACACCATCCTTATATTCCAGGACATTGCAGGATGTTTTGTCATAGGCCTCCACGGATATATCCAAGCCTTGGAAAGCATGATATTCTAGCCCTAATGATATTTGATCGGACACGGCAGGTCTGATCCTTCTCGTGACCGGGACTATCAGATCGACAGGAAGGGCCGCCACAGGGGATGACAGTTGGTGGAGATACTGGGATACTCTCGACAGAGCCAGCTTGGTTTTGATATTCTTAAAAGAGGAGGCGGTAGCAGAAATCCTGGGCTCTGGGGTCAACCGGACCCCGCCTCCCGAGTTGAAGAGAGATATCCTTAATCCGGAATCAATTGTGAGCCAGTTAGTTGGTTTGAATTCATCTTCAAGGTATAAGGACGTTTCCAGTCCCCTGATAATAGTCTTCTCCTTATGGCCTTCCAGCATGTCAGCCTCGGGAGTGAATATGTGCCGTATAGTCTCGGCTCCGAGTCTCAGGGTATGATCCTGGCTTGTGTCAATACGGAAATCCGCTTTTACCAGGAAATCATCCAGACCCGTCCGTAAGCTTTCACGCTTCGCTCCATTGGACTTGTACCCCATTCCAGTGGAGTATCCGCTGTAGGCCAAAATGATGTCTGATGAGAGAATCCCATTCCAGTCCTTTTTCCATGAGACTGAAGCCATTGAGGAGCCCCAGGAAATGTCGGTCTTTGAGCCATCTTCCTTGTAATAGAGATTGTCTTTACCGGAGAAATAGCTGATTGATAATAAGTTCCTGTCGTTAATCTTATTCTCCACTTTGGCGTAGAGATCGTGGAAATGGAAGTTGCCGGGAACCTTGAAAGCTCGTAAAGCACCGTCCATCAGAAGGGTATGCATTCCTCTTCCGCTGACTGAATATGAGATGTTTCTTTTGGAAGTCATGCCATGGAGGTGAAATTTATCGCTCAATGGCCCTATGCCAAGGCAGCCGGAGAGTCTTTCGCCTGAAGAGGTGAAAGGATTCACAGACCGTATCTCCAGAATACTGGACGCCCGGCCTCCGAATCTGGCCGGGAAGGCTCCCTTGTGAATGATAGCTTCACCGATAGCCTCGCTTTGGAACGGTGAGAATAGCCCGAGAATATGCCCCTGGGTATAAACCTCGACCCCGTCAAGAAGAATCAGGTTCTCATCCGCGCCTCCTCCCCGGACAATCATTCCAGACAATCCTTCCGTCGCAGCTTGTATGCCCGGAAGCAGCTGCAGGGTTTTCACAAGGTCCGGGTCACCGAGCAACGCTGGAGTGTCCTTGACCATATCCGCCGTGATGAGCAGTGAGCCTGTACCGACCGCCCTTGGTCTCACGTTAGCGGAGATAACCGACTCTTTTATAGTGAGTGTTGTGTCAATGGCTTCCTGTGAGGCCGCTTGAGGGCAGAGGAACATCGTCGTTAAAACATGGGAGAGGACCACGATAGTGTGGATAATGGTGAAGTTTCTCATGAATGTCATTGGTTTGCGGCTAATATGAAGTTTTTTCGCTCATTTTCTTCGACATAGGAGGGGTTTTTATTAAATTTGCATGATAGGCTAAAAACTATTTTCTCGATCTTTTTGTTTTTATACTTAGACACATGCGTCATAGACACAAGATATTACCATTCCTACTGGCTTTAGTCCTTCTTTTCGTGCCCTCAATGAGATCAGGGGCCGTTTTCAATGAGCGTGACATAGCGAGGACACTTCATGTGTTGCGCTATGAGCTCTCCAAGGCGTATGCTGATATGGAGAAGAGTCAGGCCGGTTTTGAGGCGAGGAAGCTTCAGCAGCACGAGGCTTTGATCAAATTGGTCAAGGACTGTGATGAGCTATCGCTTATGCTCTATTCCCAGAAGCAGGATTTCACATTTGACCTTACCTACGCTCTACAGCAGGTCACGGACCAGTACCATCATTTCACGGACACGAAGGTTCCTTTCGATAACATCCTTAATTACTTCGATGTTGAGATTGACCGTTATGACAGGCTGATCAAGGCGTTGAAAATCATACCTCCTGAGATGATGGAGGTGGCTGACAGCGTGGTCCCTTCGCTTCTCGGAGCCCTGGCGATGACCTTGCACATAACCGCTTTCGCTGATATCAGTCTCCCGTCCATGAACGGAACTGTCAATGAGGATGGCCAAGACGAACCTTTGTTCGATTTCCAGCTCGACACGACCGCCCAGATGGACAGGGACAGTTGTATCTTCTATGCCTCCCGTCTTCTTGACATGTTCACAGATATCAGGAGGAATATGGTGCAGGACAAGGAGTATTACGATAAGACAGATAATCGGCTTAGCGAGGCATACCACTACGCCCAGGAGCGATACAAACAGGTTCAGAAGAGGATATTCGTGGATGGACATGGTGCTTACTGGACTGTTCTTCCACATCTCCGCCAGTATTCCTTCAGGGCTATAGGAGACTTCAAAGACAAGTATTCCAAGGATTTCCACGGTACAACTGTCAAAAGTGAGTGGAGAGGGCCGATTGTCATCGCCTTCTCATTCATCATACTCGTCTATCTTGCCCTTGCCTCTTTGCTGAGCTGGCTTATCACGAAGGGCTTGAAAAAGAAAGTGGGATTCTTCAGGAGTGAAGGTTTCGCAAGTCGTGAGAGAGGATTCATAATTCTTGCTTCGATCTTCCTTTTCGTGATCCTGGTTGGGCTGGCCCGTTTGTCCCCGAGGATAGGCAATCATTTCTTCATGATGGCCTCCTCGCTTCTCCTTGAGTATTCGCTGTTGCTTGCCGCCCTTCTCATCTCATTGCTCATCAGGCTTTCCGGTGAGCAGATCGACAGGGGAGTGCGAGCATATATTCCGGTGATGGCTTTAGGTCTCCTGGTCATAGCCTTCAGGATAATTTTTATCCCCAACAGCCTGATTATCTTGATTTTCCCTCCTCTTTTGCTGCTCTTCCTTCTCTGGCAGTGGGGGAGCATGGTAAAGAACGCGCCTTATCTGTCAAAGGCTGACAATACCCTTATCGGTGTCTCGCTGTTCGTGACCACTGTCACCTTGATCATGTCTTTGGTGGGTTACTCTCTAATGGGGCTTCAGGTCTATATCTGGTGGATTTTCCAACTCGCGGTCCTTCAGTTGATTCTGGCTATCAAACGGATAGTTGGGCTCTACCGCTCCAAGTCCGTGGCCAAGCGTGTCAAGGCCTACAGAATGAAGCATCCATATGAGATCGGCAACGCTAAGGGAGACTCTTTCCTGGTGACCTGGCTGTACGACCTGCTTGATATGGTTGTGATTCCTCTGGCTATCCTGGCTTCCATCCCTTGCTGCCTTCTTTTAGCCTCGAGGGTGTTCGATCTCACGGAAATATTCCGCAGGGCCCTGTTTTATCCTTTCCTCGATGTCAAGGCGATCACTCTCTCGCTTTATAAAGTGCTGATCGTGGTTGGATTGTTCTTCGTGTTCCGATACATCGAGTATGCCGCATGTTCTCTCTACCGGGTCCTCAAAATCAGGGATGCCGTGTCAAAGTCCGGCTCAAGGCTTCTTCGTGACAATGAGGTTAATCTGACTCTTGCCAACAATGTCATCTGGCTTTTGACATGGGGCTTTTTCGTGATCGCCGCTATTGGCATCCTGAAGATCCCCACCAACTCACTGAAGGTGATAGCCGCTGGCCTTGCCGCCGGTTTAGGTTTCGCTATGAAGGATATACTGAATAACTTCTTCTACGGTGTCCAGCTTATGTCCGGCCGCTTGAGGGTTGGTGACACAATAGAGTGCGACGGTATCAGGGGCACTGTGGACAATATCAGTTACCAGACGACAACCATTAAGGCTATCGAGGGAAGTCTCATAGCTTTCCCTAACAGCACCTTGTTCTCCAAGACATTCAAGAATCTCACTAAGAGCGACTCTTACGAATACATCGCCTTGCCTGTTGGAGTGGCGTACGGGACGGATGTGGATAAGGCCAGGAGAGTCATCCTCAGAGCCATGAGGCCTCTGTGCAAGCCTGACAAGTTCGGTAGAGACATAGTTAAGCCATCTTATGGCATTCAAGTCACCATTAAAGGTTTTGGGGACAGTAGCGTGGATCTCAATGTCAAGCAATATGTGCTGGTTGACCAACGCTATAATTATGTCGCCCGCGCGAATGAGATTATATACAAGGCTCTGGCTGATAACGGAATCCAGATTCCGTTCCCGCAAGTGGATGTCCACATGAAGTCTGATTCGGAAACAGAATAAAATCAATACGTTATGGTGAATATGGCCATTTTCGTCTCCGGAGGGGGCACGAATTGCGAGAATATAATCAAGTATTTTGAGGGGTCGGATGTTGCCAAGGCTGCCCTGGTTATCAGCAATAAGGCGTCAGCCGGAGCCGTCGCCAAGGCAGAAAGGCTTGGTGTTCCCGTAAAGGTCGTCCCGAAGGCAGGGCTTAACAATCCTGAGGTCATATTGCCTATCTTAAATGAGTATTCGATAGATTTCATAGTCTTGGCGGGCTTCCTGCTGGTGATTCCAGGCTTCCTTATTGACGAGTATGATCACCGAATGATAAACCTCCATCCGGCTCTTTTGCCGAAGTACGGGGGCATAGGCATGTACGGCCATCATGTCCATGAGGCTGTAAAGGCGGCAGGGGAGACAGAGACCGGCATGACTGTCCATTGGGTCACCAGGGAGGTCGATGGAGGTAGCATAATCGCCCAATTCAGCACCCCTTTGGAACCGGATGACACCCCGGATGACATAGCCGCCAAAGAACATGTACTTGAGATGGAACATTTCCCGAAGGTGATAGAAAAGCTGCTTCTGGATAGTTTTTAGATGATTTGAGGGGGAAAATCAGTATATTCGCGGCCGGTATGGATGTGGTGATTACATATGTGGATGGGAATGATCCTTTCTGGAAGGCGGATTATGAGAGGGTTGTAGGAGGTGAGGCTTTGTCAAAAAGGTTCCGTGACTGGGACACCTTAAGATATCTCCTAAGAGGAATAGAAAAGTTCCTGCCATATGTGAGAAAGGTACATCTTGTGGTTGCCAGGGAAAGCCAAGTCCCTGAATGGATCGACAAAGATGCCGTGCATGTGGTTCTTCACCGGGACATCATTCCAGAGGCTTATCTTCCCACATTCAACTCGAGCATGATCGAGATGTTTCTCCATCGGATTGAAGGTCTCGACGAAAGGTTCCTTTATTTCAATGACGACATGTTTCCCATGCGTCCTGTCCCAGAGGATGTGTTCTTCAAGGACGGAAAGCCGGCGATAGGATTCCACAAGGTAATGTTTGGGGCCAGCTCCTACAAAAAGCTGGTCTTCATGTCCGATTCCCTTGCCAGGGAAGCCCTTGGGATGCGTAAGGGGCTATTTGCGGTCAGGCCGCAGCATGTGTGTTCTCCCATGTTGAGAAGCCTTTGTGAGGAGGTTTTCACAAAAGAGGAAGATAAGATAATGGCTTCGCTCACTCCTCTCAGGGACAAGAGGAATTACAACCAGTACTTGTTCCTCGATTATATGTACTATGGCGGCAATGTCGTGCCTAGGACTCTGTCCAACAAGCATTTCTCTCTGGCTGCCTCGTCCATGGAAAGAATCGCGGGCTTCATCACCCACCCTACCGAGAGCATGGTCTGCATCAACGATGTCAGCATGAGCGAGCGGCGTTTCCAGTCTATCAAACCCCGTCTTATAGGGGCTTTCGAGGCTGTCTTGCCGGAAGTGTCTAAATATGAGAGAAACCCAAACTGATTATGGAAGCTAAAAGTCCCAAAGTGTCTGTGATTGTCCCTGTCTATTCAGTTGAGAGGTACATAAGGCAGTGTGTTGAGTCTCTTTGCGCACAGGATTATGGCAATATGGAGCTGGTCTTTGTTGATGACGGCTCTCCAGACAGGTCTGTGGACATACTCATGGAGGTTCTTGACGCTCATCCTGATGTTAGAGGGAAATCGTTGATAATCAGGCAAAAGAATGCCGGATTGCCCAAGGCGAGAATGACGGGTCTCCACTCCGCTTCCGGTGATTTCATCATACATGTTGACTCTGACGATTGGGTTGAGCCTGATTATCTTAGCCAACTGGTGGAGACTGCTCTAGAGGAGGATGCTGATCTTGTGTACTGCGATTTTTTCAAGGAGTATGACAGTGGCAAAACAGGTATTTCTAGGGAGCGTGATTTCTCTCCATCAGACGGCCCTGGCGCCGTTAAGGCTGTCAATAATGGCGTGATCCGGGCGTATATGTGGAACAAGCTGGCCCGTAGGGAGTTGTATGATCTTGACAATATGATAGTTCCGATCAGAGGGTATCACGAGGACATCGTATTCCAGACCCAGATCATGTACCCTGCAGCTAAATGTGTCCATCTCAGTAAGCCTCTGTATCATTATCGCCGCAGAAGATCAGGCTCTTTGACTCGTGCTGGTCTGATCAGGTCAAGGCATCATTCCGCGGAGAATATGCTCCACTTGTACGAGAATCTCCCGAAGGACAAGGGACCAGTCACCTCTTCCGGTATCTATATCTTGCTAAGGGCTGGTTGGTATTGCTGCATAACACTTTGGTTCAAGACTCTTGCCGCCCATCCGGATGTTGTGGACATACTCGCCAACATGGACTATGTCCATGGATGCCGGGTACCAATAGCGAAGCAGGTTTACACCAAATTCTGCTGTAAACTGATCAAACTGTTCAGTTAGGCATGATGGAGTCGCCTCCGATAGCCTTCAGAAGGCTTTCCTGGTAGGCTTCACCAATAGGTATCCTGTCTTTCCCGATGATGATGTGGGAGCGCTCGATAGCCTCTATCTTCGGAATCTGGACGATGTATGACTTCTGTACTCTTACAAAGCGGTCGGACGGAAGCTGTTCCTCCAGTGTTTTCATCCGCGTGAGGGTGAGAACAGGGTCGGAGCCGTCAGCGAGGTGTATGCGGACATAGTCTTTGAAACCCTCGACGAAGGTGATATTGTCAAGCTCGATCTGCCTGAGACGGTACTCCGTTTTCACGAATATGCTCCTGACTTGTCCGGTATCGTTTGGCCGGTCGCGCCACTGGCCACCGGCCGTACTCAGCCGCAGCGGAGCGAGGATGGACGCGGCCGGGGTCAGGTGGCGGACCGGCTCTGAAGAAGCCGGCGCGACCGGCTGTCCGGAAATCACGGCTAAAGCATGCTTTGCGGACTCAAGGAAGTCGTTGTAGGATATTGGCTTAAGGAGATAGTCAAGGGCGCGGACCTTGAACCCCTCGACAGCATATTGGCTGAAAGCTGTAGTGAAGATGATTCTAGTGCCTTCAGGAAGCATCCTGGAAAGCTCCATCCCGCTGAGGCTTGGCATCTGAATGTCGCAGAACAGGAGATCAACCGGCTCGTTCTGGATGAACTCGAAAGCGGCCGTGGCGTTAGGAAATGCCCCTTTAAACTCCAGAAAGGGAGTCTTCTTAACATATGACTCCATCAACTGAAGAGCCAGAGGCTCGTCGTCAATCACTATGCAACTTATATTTCTCATTCGGGAATGTTTTCGGAAGTGTTGATCTTGAGAAGGCAGCGGTAAAGATTCCCCGTTTTGCCATATTCAAAAGAATGAAGTCCAGGATAGAGCATGTCCAGACGCCGGCAAAGGTTCTTTATCCCTATTCCGGAACCACTCCGGTCATTGTCGTCCTTCGGGAAGGCGGTGTTCTCCACCATGCAGACCACACATTCCCCATCCTCATGGAGGTCAACTTTGATGGATGAAGGCTCATTGGGAGAGATGCCATGCTTGAATGCGTTCTCCACCAGGGGAATAAACAGAAGTGGAGCGATCTGACGATCCGATCCTGAGTCGGGAAGTGAGATGTCTATCTTGACATCAGGGGAGCAGCGCATGCTCATAAGCTTGATGTAATCCCTAAGGAACGCGGTCTCGTCGCTGAGCGCCACTGAGGGTTTCTCACTATCATACAGCACATAGCGAAGCATCCCGCTGAGGTCATGGACGGCCTCTTGGGCTTTGTCTTGGTCAATCTGGATCAGTGAGTAGATGTTGTTAAGAGTGTTGAACAGGAAATGTGGGTTCACCTGGCTCTTAAGTGCCGCCAGCTCAGTCTCAGCGGTGGCTTTCTCCATCTCGCGACGTTTGTTCTCATCTTTGTACCACCTCTCGGTCATCCTCACGGCCACTGCCATACCGATGACTCCAAGGTAAATTACGACGTTTCTTGTGAAGAACCCCAGATTGTCAAGCCATGGCCTTGGTCGAGGTCCATGACCTGGTCTAGGCCCCAGCGGCCTTCCAGGGACGCCTTCAGGACCTCCCTCGGGGACGTGTGGTCTTCCGGGACCTCCTCTGTCGAATTCCGGCCGGAAGCCGTCCTGAGGCGTCGGGAATCCATTCTGGAAAAACAGATGTACAGCTATGCCTACCGCGGCGATAAGAAGTACGTTCCAGATGATGAAGGGGACGAATTTGCGGTTGTAAAGATATTTCTTGATTAGAAGGAAATAGTTGACGTAGAATACGATAAAGAAGGAAATCAGCGGTACGGCGAACCTAGTGTAGTCCTCTCCGCCGTGGAGCGGATGTCCGGGCCTTGGAGAGAAGAATGGCATTCCGAACAACACCACCCATATCGCTATGTGCAGCAGCCAAGTGTAATTACGGGTGTTTCCTCCCTTGTCCATATTACGCGAATATAACAATTCCCGCTCCAAACATACCATTTAAGACGTTCTTCCAAAATCATAATCGACCAATCACGCGCTTTCCTCGACGAAAAATCCTATCTTTGGAATATGAAGTGTCTGAAATTTCTGTTTTGGATCCCGGTGGTGGTCAATCTTGTGGCGGTGACCATCGGATCACGCGTGATGGAGGTGTTTTCGAAGCCTCTGCTAATGCCTCTGATAGCTTTGGCCGTGTATGTTTTAGCGAAGGAGCATGATGTCCGTGGCTGCCGTCTCGGGAGGATAATCACAGCGCTCCTATTCGGAGCCGTTGGTGACATCCTGCTGATGATAGGTGGCTTCGGGCCGTTCCTTGCCGGAATGGCCGCTTTCCTAATCGGGCATTTGTTCTATCTCAGTGTATTACCCGCACCGTGGAAAGTCAAGGGTATTTCCGGTAAGGTCGAGTCTCTCATATTCCTCGCCGCTTTGTTGATAGGAGTTCTCTTATTGGCTGATCTTTTCCCCGTTGAGGGAGTCCTGGCGGTCGCCGTCAAGGTATACGCCTGCGCCTTCGCTTTCCTGATTCATTCCAGCGTGGTGGCCGCTATTGACAGAAAGCGCCCACTATTCCTGCTGACAGCTCTGGGTTTCATCATTTTCGCTTTCTCTGACTCCTTCGTGGCTATCGGAGCATTCACTGACCTTGATATTCCACTCCATGGCTTAATCGTCATGTCCACATACATCCTGGCCCAGATGATTGTGGCATTCTCGTTGACAGCTGTGGAGATCCAGTATCTCGAGAAGACAGAGTATGGTGTCCGAGCGAAGAGGATTTATGCCCTTTGGGATGCTATAAAGAATCGTGAGAGCGAGTTTTTCGCGGCATTCGAGAAAGATTTCGGGAAAGGGGAGTTCGAGACTTACACGACGGAAATTGGTTTTCTTTATAACGCATTCCGTAAGATTCTTTCTCATCTGAGGGACTGGATGGAGCCTGAGGCTGTACCGACCCCCTTGGTGCTTTGGCCGGCGAAGAGCAGGATCATTTCCGAGCCATACGGAAAAGTCTTGGTGATAGGTCCGTTCAACTATCCACTTCACCTTGTAGCGGCTCCTTTGGCAGCCGCGTTGTCCGCTGGTAACACGGCTGTCGTCAAGCCTTCGAGACAGACTCCCAATGTCTCCCGTGTCCTCGCTGAGATGCTTAAAGAAATATATGATCCTGAGGTGGTTGAAGTTATTCCTGACTCTGTCTCGAACGATGAGATGCTTTCAGGGAGATATGACTACATTTTCTTTACCGGCAGCCCGAAGGTAGGGAAGATCGTGATGGAGGCGGCATCCAGACATTTGACTCCCGTGACGCTTGAGCTGGGTGGAAAGAGTCCGGCGATTGTGTGCGAGTCGGCGAATGTGAGACTCGCTTGCGAGAGGATCGCCAAGGGCAAGTTCTTGAATGCTGGCCAGACTTGTGTCGCTCCGGACTATGTTCTCGTTCATAAGTCTGTCCATGCGGAGTTCATCAGCACGATGCGCTCCGTAATCCAAGACTTTTTCGGCGACATCTCCACACGTCCCTCCGACATGACGTTAATCGCCACTAGGCGGCACTTTGACCGAATAGCCGCTCTTATTCCAGGTACCGGTGCCGCCAGTCCGGATGGCGAGACCACTGCCACCCTCGGCACGTTAAGAGGGGGGACCGGAGCGGAGCGTAGCGAAGCGAGCGGTGGGGCCGAGCGAAGCGAGGCGGTTGAGCCGCCGGAGCTGGCGGCACCGGTACTGGCTATCGGAGGATATACCGATCCGTCAATCAATTACATCTCTCCGACGGTGATTGACAACTGCGGGTGGGATGATCCGTCGATGGGTGAGGAAATATTCGGTCCGGTGTTGCCTGTTATCGAGTATTGCGACCTGCAGACCGAAGTGATTGATAAAGTCAAGGAAGGGGAGAAGCCACTGTCGCTGTACATATTCACGAGGAAACGCCGTGAGATCCGGGAAATCCTGTCTCAGGTTTCCTTCGGAGGAGGATGCGTCAACGAAACCGTGATGCACATCGGTAACGAGAACCTTCCATTCGGAGGAGTCGGTAACTCTGGTATGGGAGCTTATCACGGAAAGACCAGTTTCGCGACATTCTCTCATCAGAAATCCATCCTCTACAAGTCCTCGTGGCTTAATTTCGACCTTCTGAAGCCTCCCTACGGGAAAAAACTCAGACTAATCCGCAAAGTCTATAAATAATCAGGATAGCAACTTCTTCACGACAGTCGATATGGTCCTGCCGTCCGACTGGCCGGCAAGGGCCTTATTGGCGGCACCCATAACCTTTCCCATGTCTTTAATCGAGGTGGCGCCTACCTGGGCGATGATCCCTTTAACCTTTTCCTCGACCTCAGCCTCACTTAACTGTTTCGGGAGGTACTTCTCCATCACGGCGGCCTCGGCGAGCTCATTGTCAGCGAGTTCCTGACGCCCAGCGGCCGTGAACTGCTCAGCGGATTCCTTACGCTGCTTGATGAGCTTCTGTATCATCTTAAGGATGTCACCGTCAGAGACTTCCTTACTTCCTCCCTCGGAGGTTTTAAAAAGGAGAATCTCACCCTTAATAGCCCTTGTCGCGGCAGTCGCCACTGTGTCATGGGACTTCATAGCGGCCTTGATGTCTTCTTGGATCTGTTGTTCGAGTGCCATAGTTTTCTTATATTTGTTTTGTTACCCAAAGTTACACACTTTCTCTCATTTTTCGCAATGAAAGCGCCTCAATTTCTTTTGACAGGAGTCGCCTTGATGGCCCTATCTGTCTCTGCCATCACAGTGATGGCCCAGCCGGTTCCATCTGGCAATATCTACGGCACGGGCGACTGGAAAGCCGATTCCCTTGGCAATCACCGTGTCGTGTTGGCAGTGGACAAGCCTTCTGACGCCGTTTTGGCGGACATACAGTGGCGCCGCCGGGACTTGAATCCGGAGGACAAGGACATCATCGTGATAGACGCCGCGACTGGAGAGAGGATCGCGAATGTCCTCCGCCTCGAGGTGAACCGTGAGAGGGGCAGGATAGTTTTCCAGCCAAAGACCGCTCCGGGAAAGTACTATGTCTATTATCTCAAGAATGTGATGAGCGGCAGCCGGGCTTATCCCACGGTCAAGTATCCTCCTTTTAAAGAGACCGCATCGTCAGCGTGGATTAAGAAAAACAAGCTTGACGGCAAGAGGCAGCCTCGGTTGCCATCTGCGGAAGTCATTCAGTTCCAAGCGATAGACCAGATGAATAGCTTCTATCCCATGGAGGTGATCGCTACTTCAGCAGAGAAAGAGAAAGTGCTTAAGGAGCATCCTGGGGAGAGTTACATCATATTCACGGAGGACAGGAAATTCCCTATAAGGATGACAACGGATATTCCTTACAAATGGATAGAGGATAACCGGCATGATCACTTTTCCGGGAAGGCGGACAAAGGTGAGTACTATGTTTTCCAAATTGGTCTTTGGGCGGCCAGGTCTGAAGTCAATGGTGTGCGGGTAGGATTCTCCGGCCTGGTTAATAGCTCGACTGGAGATAAGATTCCAGCCTCAGCCTTCACATGCTTTAACACCGAGGGTAATGATGTTAAAGGGAATGCGTTTGAGAAGAATCTCTCAGTTGCCAAGGACAAGGTACAGGCGCTTTGGATAGGAGTTGATTTGCCAGAGAGAATGGTGTCCGGGGTATATTCCGGGGATGTGACCGTGATGGCGGCAAATGCGGAGTCGAAAACAGTGCGTCTGTCGCTGGAAATCTCTGATAATGTGATAGCTAACCATGGTGATGACGAGCCGTGGAGGCATTCTCGCCTTCGTTGGCTGAATTCCCGGATCGGTTTTGATGATGAGGTTGTCGCTCCGTACATTCCATTGGAGCTGAATGGAAGGACTATCTCCTGCCTCGGCCGGGATGTCAAGTTGTCTGGACTCGGGTTGCCAGAGAGCATTACCAGTTACTTCAAGGAGACTTTGACCGGGATCGGCACCGCGGGCCGTCCGATTCTGTCCTCGCCTATGGTATTTGCCGCGGATGGGGGAGACTGGGAGAACATGAGTTTCGAGATCACGAAACGTAAGCAAGGTGCGATTGGATGGAAGGCCTTGAATCAGAATGACTTATTCCTAATGAGCTTGGAAGGTGAGATGGAGTCTGACGGGAATATCGAATATAAAGTCACTCTGGTGGCCAAAAAGGATGTCTCGGTGGGGGATATAGGGCTAAGGACTCATCTGGCTTCCGGCATTGGACGGTATATGATGGGACTTGGGGAGAAAGGAGGTTTCTGCCCTAAGGATCTTCACTGGAAGTGGGATGTGGAGAAGAATCAGGATGGCCCATGGGTTGGCGATGTCAACGCTGGTATACAGTTACGCTTCTATGACGACAAGTATGAGCGCCCGCTCAACACGAACTTCTACCACCAGAAACCATTGATCATGCCTGCTTCCTGGTGCAACAGTGGGAAAGGAGGAATTGATATAACCGGCACTGATGGAGGTACGCTCATAAATGCTTATTCCGGTAAAAGACAGGTTAAAAAGGGAGAGAATCTCCATTATTACTTCAATATAGCGGTGACCCCCTTCCGTACTATCGACACAGACAAGCAATGGCGGGAGAGGTATCACCACAGTTATGACTTTTTGGAGAATGTCAGTAAGGCAGGGGCGACGGTGCTGAACATCCATCATGCCACAGGTATTAATCCTTTCATAAACTATCCTTTCCTTCGTCCACAGGAGATGAAGGCCTATATAGATGGGGCACATGCCCGGGGGATGAAGGTCAAGATCTATGACACTGTCCGTGAGCTCTCAAACAGCTGCGTGGAGATATTCGCCCTTAGAAGCCTTGGGGATGAGATATTCTCAAAGGGTCCTGGTGGAGGCTATTCCTGGCTGCAGGAGCATTATGACCAGGATTACATAGGTGCTTGGTTTGTATATTCCCTTAAGGATGCCGCTATAGTTAACACGGGAGTCTCGCGTTGGCATAATTACTATCTCGAGGGGCTTGATTGGCTTGTAAGGAATGTCGGGATAGATGGTGTGTACATCGACGACTTGGCATTCGACCGGATGACGATGAAGAGGATCAGGAAGATTCTAGATCGCGCTAACCCTGGAGCCTTGATTGACCTCCACTCTGCCAACCAATACAATACCCGCGACGGATTCGCCAACAGCGCCAACCTTTATCTGGAGCATTTCCCTTATCTTGACAGACTCTGGTTCGGGGAATATTTCAACTATGATTTCCCGCCTGAATTTTGGCTTGTGGAAGTGTCCGGAATTCCTTACGGACTCATGGGAGAGATGTTGGAAGGCGGTGGAAACCCTTGGCGCGGAATGCTTTACGGTATGACTGGACGTAGTCCGAGGGTCAATAACGGTCCCCTATGGAAGCTATGGGATTCCTTTGGGATGGCCGGCTCTGAGATGGTTGGATATTGGGTGAAAGACAACCCTGTCAAGACGGGTTCCGATAAGACGCTCGCCACGGTTTATCGTCGGCAGGGTGAGAGAACGCTTATATCCCTTGCCACTTGGGAAGACTCTGACGCTGAAGTCACTCTCTCAATTGATTGGGGAGCCCTTGGTCTCGACCCTTCTAAAGTGACTCTTCACGCCCCGGCGATCGAGAACTTCCAGACTGAAGGTAATTGGCGACCAGGCGATAAGATCACCGTCCCTAAAGGCCAGGGTCTCTTGATCATCGCTGAATAGCGTCTTTCCTCGCGGTATCCAGCCATGAAACCAAGGTCGTATATCGGCTTGCTTATTATCTGCTCTTCTTTCGCGGCTTCAATGTGCTCGGGAGGGGGGCGACTTGGAGACGAGGATGTTTTTCTTCCTTCCGCTAAAATATTGGACCGCCCTTTCCGCAAGGTCGATGAGTCTCTGTTCGCCTGTCCGCCGAGGGTTTTCTATCCCGAGATATGGGTTGACTGCTTATGCGGAAACCTGTCGAAAGAAGGGATCCACGCTGACCTTGAAGCTATCCATGATGCTGGCTTCTCGGGCGTTCAGATGTTCTTTGGCAATCGGGGAGGAGCATGGCCTGGGGTGAGACAGATTCCTAGCCTGAGTGCTGAATGGGAGGATTTTGTGACCTATGCGGCTGAGGAAGCTCATCGGCTGGGAATGCGATTCACGCTGCAGAACTGTCCTGGATGGGCTATGGCTGGAGGGCCTTGGATAACGCCAGAAAAAGCCATGCGCCACATTGTGTGGTCGAAGACCATGACGAAATCCGTTGATGATATCACCTTGCCACCCCCAGTTGATGCGGCTGAGGAATGGCGTGACTATCATGATATTATGGTGTTGGCCTTTCCTACTCCTTTGGGAGAGTCCACAGGCGAGATTCAATACAAGATAGATCCGGGACCGATCAGGGGCCTAGGTGTCACTACAGCCGACAAGCCTCATGTATTCAATATTATCACTGAAAGTGATGAGCCCATAAGGACGGTGGAGTTCACAGGTGTGCAGTTCACTAATCACTGGTTCTGCTATGATCCGGGTATACATGGACGACTTGAGGCTATCTATCCTGATGGAACCACTCAAGTATTGTTCGATGTCGAGTGGCCACAAAGCAATTGGCAAGATGACCGTCCTTTGACTCTGGCATGCGATGAGGTGAGCCGTACGAGAAACTACCGGCTAACCATCGCTAATACACATGCGGATGCGGCAATCAATTCAATCCGGCTGTTCTCCCTTGCCCGCAAAAACGGATGGGAATCAGAGGCGGGATGGTGTCTTCGTGGTATTATTCGTGACAATGATGGGATAAAACAAAGTCCGGAAAGTTGGGTGAATGAGGTGAAGGATCTTACCTCATTTATGGACTCCTCAGGTCATTTGAAAGCGTCATTGCCAGAGGGCGACTGGACTATTCTTCGTATAGGGCATGTTAATACCGGCAAGAAGAATGCTCCGGCTCCTCCTGAGGCTACTGGATTCGAGTGTGATAAACTCAGCACCGAGGGAGCTGACAGCCATTTCGCCGGGTATATCGGGAGATTGGCCGATGGTCCATTGAATGGCCTTCTCGACGGCATGTTGCTGGATAGTTGGGAATGCGAGACGCAGACCTGGACATCAGGGATGGAGGAAGAGTTCGCTCGTGTGGCGGGGTATGATTTACGTCCTTGGATGCCTGCTCTGATGGGATACGTCGTAAAGGATCCAGAGATGACGGCTCGTTTTCTACGTGATTGGCGCTCCACTATAAATGACTTGGTAGTCAATAAGTTCTATGGGCAAATGGCGAAGTTGGGCCATCAAAAGAAACTGACTGTGACCTACGAGACTTCCGGTGGCGATGTGTTCCCTTGCGATATCATGGAATATTTCAAGTATGCCGACATACCAATGTGCGAGTTCTGGGTTCATGAGCCGGAGGTCTTTGTGGGCACATTCAATTTCAAACCGATAAAGCCCACCGTCTCGGCTGGCCGTCTGTATGGGAAGCCTAGGATCGCGGCAGAGGCTTTCACCTCAATGCAGCAGACATGGGATGAGCAGTTGAGCGTTCTGAAAGAGACCGCGAACAAGAACTGCATCGAAGGTGTCAGCTACCTGATTTACCAGGCCTACACTCATAATCCCAGCCCCGACCGGTTAGTGCCTGGAAGTTCCTTCGGAGACGGTATAGGCACGCCTTTCCTCAGGGCGCAGACTTGGTGGCGGCATATGCGGGATTTCAACGATTGCATGGCCCGGACTTCTTTCATGCAGGAGCGGGGAAGGCCTGTCTCAGATGTGCTTTGGTATCTAGGTGATGAGATTGATCACAAGCCTGACCAGGAAGCTCCTTTCCCTGACGGTTATAAATATGATTATTGCAACCCTGATGTTCTGCTTAATAGATTAAAGGTCAAAGATGGGTGTATAGAAACTCCAGAGGGTTTAAGGTATCGTCTCATCTGGCTGCCGGAATCTCGCGGGTTTCTGCCGGAAACGCTTGAGAAATTAGTGGAATTGGTTGAGGCTGGCGCTGTTTTGGTCGGTGATATCCCTGAGGGATTAGCTACTTTAAAAGATTCTGAGACGTCCAGGCAGCGCTTTGACAAAGCGGTTGAAACGCTATGGGGTAGTTCTCGGGAGAAGGGCGCGTATCCTGTGGGAAAGGGAATGGTTCTCAGCGGTATGTCTATCGGAGAAGCCCTGGAGAAGCTCCAGATCGAACCAGATTTGAAGGCGGAGGGATTGATGTGGTCTCACCGTCAAGCGGAAGGTGCCGACTGGTATTTTGTAAGCGCTCCAAAAGGCTCTGGCTTTGAAGGTGATGTCACTCTGCGAGCTAAAGGCAACGTGGAGATATGGAATCCAGTGGATGGAAAGATAGAACGTATACCAAGTGAGACAATAGGAGGACGTACAAGAATATGCCTTTCTCTGGCCCGGACTGAGACCCGCTTCATTGTCGTGAAAAAGGCCAAAGCCAGGGCGGTACGGACCATAGGTGAAGAGTCCAGTTATTCGCTGAACGCACCATGGACCTTGAGTATCCCGGAAGGATGGGGCATGGATTCCCCAATAGAGATAACTGATCTTAAGCCTCTGCGTGAGTTACCCATCTCTGATGAGGCTAAAGCGTTCAGTGGCACAATGACTTACCAGACCTCCTTTAGTGTTGGGAAGATAAGTAAGAGAGATCACTATCAACTCGATCTTGGACATGTTGAACAGATCGCTCAGGTCACTCTGAATGGGAAGCGTCTTCAGTCTGTATGGACCTATCCTTACAAGGTGGACATTACTGATTATTTAAAAAATGGCGAGAATAATCTTAGCGTAGAAGTTACCAACACTTGGTTCAACCGTTTATCCTACGATTCCAAACAGCCGGAAGCTGATAGGAAGACATGGACCACCAATTATCCGCCATCCGGCTCCCAGCTTCGGGATAGTGGACTAATCGGTCCCGTCGTCCTGGTTAAAACAGCGCGCCATGTGTCCGATTAAGATGGACACCTAGCGCAGTTACCCCCTCAAAACGCACCATGTGTCCGGTCATTACGGACATGTGACACAGTGTTACAGGGCAGATTAAGGAGAATAAAAGAAGAGCAGGTGCTGAACCGGCACCTGCTCTTCTTTTATTCATGGCCTGAGTCTACAGGCATGTTGTAAACCTCTACAGCTGGGGACCAGCCTTGACGAGGGCCTTACCGGCCTTATTGGACTCGTACTTGTGGAAGTTCTTGATGAACCTTCCGGCGAGATCCTTGGCCTTCTCCTCCCACTGAGCGGGATCGGCGTAGGTGTCGCGAGGATCAAGGATGCCAGTGTCAACTCCCTCGAGAACAGTAGGAACTGTGAAGTTGAAGAAAGGAATCTTCTTGGTCGGGGCCTTGTCAATGCTATGGTTGAGGATGGCGTCGATGATACCGCGGGTGTCGCGGATCGAGATCCTCTTTCCGGTTCCGTTCCAACCCGTGTTCACCAGGTAAGCCTTGGCGCCACTTCTCTTCATCCTCTTGACAAGCTCCTCAGCGTACTTGGTCGGGTGGAGCTCAAGGAAGGCCTGGCCGAAGCAGGCGGAGAAGGTCGGAGTGGGCTCGGTGATACCGCGCTCAGTTCCAGCCAACTTGGCGGTGAAGCCAGAGAGGAAGTAGTACTTGGTCTGCTCGGAGTCAAGGATAGAGACCGGAGGAAGAACACCGAAAGCGTCGGCTGACAGGAAGATGACCTGCTTTGCGGCGGGTCCGTGGCTGTCGGGACGGACGATGTTGTTGATGTGGTAGATCGGGTAGCTGACACGGGTGTTCTCAGTGACACTCTTGTCGTTGAAATCGATCTTGCCCTCAGCGTCGACAGTGACATTCTCAAGGAGAGCGTCCCTGCGGATGGCGTTGTAGATGTCAGGCTCAGACTCCTTGTCCAGCTTGATAACCTTGGCGTAGCAGCCGCCCTCGAAGTTGAAGACACCCTTGTTGTCCCAGCCGTGCTCGTCGTCGCCGATAAGCTTACGCTTAGGATCAGTGGAGAGGGTGGTCTTGCCGGTTCCGGAGAGACCGAAGAAGATAGCGGTGTTCTCGCCATTCATATCGGTGTTGGCGGAGCAGTGCATAGCGGCGATGCCCTTCAGAGGGAGGTAATAGTTCATCATGGAGAACATACCCTTCTTCATCTCACCACCATACCAAGTGTTGAGGATGACCTGCTCACGAGAGGTGACGTTGAAAGCGACGCAGGTGTCACTGCGGAGACCAAGCTCCTTGTAGTTCTCAACCTTCGCCTTGGAAGCGCAGTAGACAACGAAATCGGGTGCCTGGTCGAACTCGGCCTGGTTCTTCGGACGGATGAACATGTTGGTGACGAAGTGGGCCTGCCATGCGACCTCCATGATGAAGCGGACCTTCATCCTGGTGTCCTTATGGGTGCCGCAGAAACCGTCGACCACGAAAAGCCTCTTGCCGGAGAGCTGATCCTGAGCCAATTTCTTGACCTCTTTCCAAACGCTCTCGGACATCTCATGGTTGTCATTAGGATACTCAGGGGTGTTCCACCAGACGGTGTTCTTGGAGTTCTTGTCCATCACGATGTACTTGTCCTTGGGGGAACGGCCGGTGAACACACCTGTCATCACGTTGATCGCGCCAAGCTCGGTAACCTGTCCTTTCTCAAAGCCAGTGAGGCCGGGTTTAGTCTCCTCGTTGTAGAGAACCTCGTAGGTGGGATTGTAAAGGATCTCCTTCACTCTCTTGATACCGTACTTGCGTAATTCCATTTTTGACATAATTAAAGAAAATTTATTGAGTTAAACTTATTCCTTTTAAACGCCCGCGAATTTACTGAAAAAACGCGCATTCATCAACCCTCATGGCGATTAATTTCGTACATTTGTGAACGCAGATTATTTTCCTGCAAATTATTTGCCATTGAGCCTCGCAAATTATTGTTATAAAACGATTTAAACATTTTAATTGATATGTCGCCGGCAGAAGTGCTGAAGGATTATTGGGGGTATGATAGTTTCCGCCCGATGCAGGAGGAAATCATCATGGCCGCCATTGGTGGGAAGGATGTGTTGGCGATCTTGCCGACAGGTGGAGGAAAGTCAGTTTGTTTCCAGGTTCCAGGAATCATGGCGGAGGGTTTGACGCTTGTTGTGACCCCGCTGATCGCCTTGATGAGGGACCAGGTACTGAATCTGGAGAAGAGGGGAGTGAGGGCCCTGGCGATCCATGCCGGGATGTCACGCCATGAGGTGGACTTGGCGCTCAACAACGCGGCTTACGGAGACTATAAATTCCTTTACCTTTCCCCGGAGCGGATAGGTACCCGTCTCTTCCAGTCTTATCTGGATGTGTTGAATGTCAGCTATATAGTCGTGGACGAGGCGCATTGCATCTCGCAATGGGGCTATGATTTCAGACCGGATTACCTCAAGATCGGGGAGCTTCGCCAACGGGTCGACGCTCCGGTGATCGCTCTCACCGCCACTGCCACACCATCTGTGGCCGATGACATAATGGACAAACTGGCCTTCAGGGAGAAGCTTGTGCTAAAAAGCGGCTTTGAGAGGCCGAATCTCACCTATGTCGTCAGGCATATCGAGGATAAGAACTCACAGATTCTGAATATTTGCCGGGGCGTTCCCGGCAGCGGCATTGTCTACGCCCGGAGCCGGGCCAAATGCGAGGAGCTGACAGCTATGCTCAAGTCAGAGGGAGTGAGCGCGGCATTCTATCATGCCGGATTAGGCCCCCAAGCCAGAAGTGAACGCCAGGAGGCATGGAAGGTGGGGAGAATACAGGTGATGGTCTGCACGAACGCTTTCGGCATGGGAATAGACAAGCCTGACGTGAGGTTCGTGGCCCATTATGACCTTCCGGACAGCCCGGAGGCTTATTTCCAGGAAGCGGGAAGGGCCGGGCGTGACGGGAAACGTTCTTATGCGTTGCTGCTTTGGAACGGGATAGACACCCGTCGATTGGCTAAGATCGGGAGCGTGACGTTCCCTTCCCTGGAGTTTATCGGGGACATATACCAGAAACTTCACGCTTTCTTCGAGATTCCTTACGACGCCGGTATAGGACGCCAGCTGAAGTTTTCCCTGGAGGACTTCAGCAAAGCGTTCGGTTTCCAAAGGGCACCGGTTTTCCATTCCTTGAAATACCTTGAGCGAGCCGGGCACCTGACATATTCAGAAGAGGTGGACATCCCGACTAAGGTGAGAATATCAGTTGATCGGAAGTCGTTGTATGACATAGACTTACCAAGCGAGGACATGGTGTCTCTCCTGGATATCCTGATGCGGACATATCCTGGTGTATTCTCATTCCTTCAAACTATCGATGAGGAATATGTCTCCGGAAGGATTGGCACGACTGTGCCCGGGCTCCGGCAGTTATTGTATTCCATGTCACTGGAGCATGTGATCTCTTATGTGCCGGCGGCTCATTCGGATGTCGTTTTCCTTCATCACGACCGTTTGCGGCCAGGTAATGTGGACCTTATGCCGGAGAGGTACAATATGTTGAGGGAGAATTACGAGGCGAGATCCAGGGCGATGCTGGAATATGCCTCTGAGACAGACGAGTGCCGCTCTCGTTACCTGCTCCGCTATTTCGGCCAGACCGACACTGTCGACTGCGGCACCTGTGACATTTGCCGCGAGAAGTCAGGCTCTGACAGTCATGGCGACTCGACGACGGAGATGTTAATAGGCTTTATTAAGGAGAGGGACGGGTCGTATCGCCTGGAGGAGTTGATGACAGAGTTCGGGAATCCGGCGAAAGGATATTCAAAAGACTATCTGGATATTCTTCGTCACTTGATTGATGATGGTATTGTCCCGCCTTATCAGAATTGATATGGCACCCGGGATTTTTTAGAATAATTACACGCGATGATTATCAAAAAGTTAACCGCAAGAGTTATAGTATTGGTCTCTATTCTAACCGCATTGCTTTCATGTTCTTCACGTGATAAGGGTGTATCTTGGAACGATAGTGACAACGAATTGGCGAAGGCCATTCTTTCCGATAAGACACTAGACAAAGTGGTAGATATGGGAAAGGTGCTTCTATCCAAGGGGTACAATGCCGGAAGCGGCTATTCCGAGGTCTGGATCAGGGATATGAACACTTTCATAGAGACTTCCCTGGAAGTGGTTGACCCTACCGATGTCAAGAATGCCCTCAGCTATTTCTTACTTCTACAACAACCTAATGGTGAGATAATTGACGGCTATGTTTTAAAGGATAACTCTAATTGGGGTGACCCCAATCCTTACTATTCGGATAACGCTCCATCACATGTCGGATTCAAGAACACTGTTGAGACAGATCAGGAGACATCACTTGTCCAGGCCGTCCGTAAGTATGCGGAGAAGACCGGAGACATCGCCTTCCTCTCTGAGGATATGGCAGGTAAGACTGTCTACCAAAGGCTTTGCGATGCGATGGAATATCTTCTGCGGGAGAAATTCGACAGCAAGTACGGGCTTCTCACGGGGGCGCTCACGGCCGATTGGGGAGACGTCGAGAACGATCCTGTGAACTGTGTCGACATAGGGCCTGGGTCATGCGTCACGATTGATGTATATGACAATGCCATGATGGTGATAGCTCTCAGGGATTTGCAGGCGCTCACAGCCGATCCCGCCGAGAAGGCTCGTTGGAAGGAACTTCATGACAGATTCTCCAAGAATATAAAGAAGTATCTATGGAACCCTGGCAAAGGGCGTTTCATTCCTCATCTTTATCCTGATGGAAGGCCTGATGAGGTTGACTTTGACGAGGACAGGATATATTATCATGGAGGTACCGCTGTAGCAATTGAGGCGGGTCTGCTGACTAAGGATGAGATCGCGAAGGTTAACGCCGATATGCTCGCCAACGTCAAGGAGTCTGGAATGCCTTCCATTGGCCTGACTGTATATCCTACATATCCTTCTGGTTTCTACCCGGGGTGGATGGCAGATCCATTCAAATACCAGAATGGGGGAGACTGGACTTGGTTTGGGGGCAGGATGATCCAGCAGCTTGTCAGTAATGGTTTCGTGGCTGAGGCATATCAGGAAATACGTCCCATGATCGACCGTGTCATAGTTAACGGGGACTTCTACGAGTGGTATGCTCCCGGTGACGTGCCAAGCGGCTCCGCCGCCTTTAAAGGCTCTGCCGGAGTGCTTTGTAAAGCGATCAAGCTGCTGAAGGCATGGGCTGATGAGACTGTCGCGGGGGAAAAGGAGAACCTATCACAATATGTGGACCCCCTGATTGGCAGCGCTCATTGCCGCTGGTTCCATGTGGCCCCAGGAGCGCTGCCTTTCGGCTTGGCCAAGCCAGGCCCTTCAACAAATGGTAGTTATGGTAACAAATCCGGTTGGGAAGCTACCGGTTATGACTATCGCCACACCTCTATAGAAGGTTTTCCTTGCCTCCATGAGTTCCAGGTGGGCGGGATAGTGCTTATGCCGACCACAGGGGCGCTGAAAACCATTCCCGGGAGTCTTGATGGGACTTTAAAAGGTTACCGTTCATCATTCAGCCATGACAGGGAGACCGCTGTTCCGGGATATTATTCAGTATGGTTGGACGATTATGGGATCAAGGCGGAGGTGACAGCCACGAAGAGAGTGGCTTACCAGCGTTTCACCTTCCCGGAAGGGCAGGTTCCTCATTTGCTTTTTGACATAGGAAATCGTCAGGGAGAAAGCGGTCCCGCGGTGGATTCCGAGGTGACAATACGTGAGGACGGGACCGTGGAAGGCTGGGTGCGTACCTTGCCCACTTATAGTGATAAATACCAGGATGGGGCGACAGTCACTATGTTTTTCTCGGCGGATGTGGACAAGAAGCCTTCTGAGTCTGGGACGTTCATCAAAAACAAGGTTATGGCGGGTGCTAGGTCAGTTAGAGGAGTTGGAGCGGGAGTGTATCTCACATACCCCGAAGGAGCGGCGACTGTAACGGCCAGGGTCGGTCTCTCTTACACATCTGTCGAGAATGCCCGTCTGAACCGGGAAACTGAGACTGAGGGCGGCGCCCTCGGTTTTGACGAAGCCAAGTCACGATCAGAGGAAACGTGGGAGAATTATCTTGAGAGAATACGGGTGAAGACCTCCTCAGTGGAGGATAAGGTGAAGTTTTACACCGGCTTGTACCATGCTGTCTTAGGCAGGGGAATCGCAAGCGACGTGAATGGTGATTATCCCACGCATGACGGTGGGGTTGGGAGATTGCCCTCTGGCCCTGACGGAGCTCCCGCTTTCTCATTCGTCAACACTGACGGGATTTGGGGAGGGCAATGGAACCTGTTGCAAGTCTGGGCTTTAGCATATCCCGAGTACCTTTCCGACTTCGTGAATACGCATATTCAAGTTTACAAGGATTCAGGGTGGCTTGGTGACGGTTTAGCATGCAGCCGCTATGTGTCGGGAGTCGGTACCAATCAAGTCGGCAACGCGATCGCCGCCGCCTACATGAGAGGGATCAGGACATTCGATGTTGAGGCTGGGTATGAGGCTGCCCGTAAGAATGAGCTTGATGGAAAGGATCGCCCTATGGGTGCGGGAAAACTGGACACCGACCAGTTTGTCAAGCTCGGGTATGTCCCACACAAGGATTCGGGACCATGGCCGGACGAGGCATGGATGTTCTCCGCATCCCACACGCTGGAGTACAGTTTCGGGGCATATGCTGTCGCGCAGATGGCCAGGGAACTTGGGAAAATCGACGATTACAACCGCCTTATGGAGCTTTCCAAAGGTTGGGAGAACATCTATGATGAGAAGGCGAATTTGATCCATCCTAAAACCGGAGACGGGGAGTTTATCGATAACTTCAATCCTATGCAGGTCTGGCGAGGATTCCAGGAGGGTAACGCTTACCAGTACACATTCTATGTCCCTCATGATCCCAAGAGCCTTATAGCTAAGATGGGGCCTGAGGAGTTCTCCGCCCGTCTTGACAGCATTTTCATCCGCTCCGAGGCGAACATATTCAGTGGAGGGAAAACAATCGACGCTTTCGCCGGGTTGCAGACTTACTATAATCAAGGAAATCAACCTTGCCTTCATATTCCTTGGCTTTTCAACCAGGCCGGGCGCCCTTCTCTTACCCAAAAGTGGGTAAGGGCCATCCTTGACGATTTCTATGGCACTGACGGCATTCATGGCTACGGATATGGTCAAGACGAGGATCAAGGGCAACTCGGGGCGTGGTATGTCATATCATCAATCGGACTTTTCGATGTGGCGGGTCTATGCGACAAGGATGCCTCTTTCGCCCTTGGAAGCCCTAAGTTCGACAATGTGACAATATCCCTGGACGGCCGTTACTATCCGGGAGAGAAGTTCGAGATAGTGACGAGTGACAATTCACGCATTAATAAATATGCGCAAAGCTATGTCCTTGATGGTAAGGAACTTCACTCTCCGTCAATCCCATTTAGCTCCGTGGTCTCAGGAGGAAAACTGGAGATAGGTATGGGTATGGCGCCTAAGGATAACTATTGAGCTCTTCAATAAATGCAACCAGGTTGCAATTATAAAAGCTTATAATCGCAAACCTGATTGTTGTATATGAACTCGAATAAAACGTTAGCCCTTTTCATAGGGCTGTGCTTTATAATTCCATCTTTTGCCCAGTCCACTGAGCTGAAGGACCGGCAGGACACTTTAAAGGCCACTGTCTTCACATCCCATCATCATTCTGGCGCTCTCTCTAAAGGAAAGGATCTACGCACGGAGGTTGTCTCGTCAGCCGGGCTGATGAAGCTCGCATGCTGCAATCTAGCCGAGAGTTTCGAGAACTCCGCCAGCGTCACAGTAGGCTATTCCGACGCCGTTACCGGTGCCCGCCAGATCCGCCTCCTGGGCCTGTCTGGCGTGTATATGCAGATGCTTGAGGAGAACCGTCCTGTCATGAGGGGGCTTAGTTCTCCTTTCGGGTTGTCCTTTGTCCCGGGCCCATGGATGGAGAGCATCCAGATAGCTAAGGGCTCTCCCTCTGTCATAAACGGGACCGAATCCATGACAGGGCAGCTCAACACCGAGTTTCGCAAGCCTACTGACGAGATTCCACTGTTCATCAATGTCGTCGGGATGTCCGACACCAAAACCGATTTCAACCTAGCTTCGTCGCTCCAGATGGGGGATAAGCTTTCTACCGTGACCCTCGTTCACGCCGAGGGGAATTTCAAGTCTCACGATATGAATATGGATGGTTTCATGGATGATCCCATGAGAAAGCAGGTCAATCTCGGAAGCCGTTGGCTATGGTATACTCCTGAGCTTGTGGTCCATTGGGGAGCCGGCGCTCTCTATGACTCCAGGAAAGGAGGGCAGGAGCGTGGTTGGCAGTCTGATATATCCAACTCTCGACTTAACGCTTACATCAAAGTCGGCCATCCTTTTAGGGAGGATAACTCATCCAGCATGGCCTTCATCGGGGATTACTCCTACAATGATATGGACGGTGGCTTTGGACCGTCATTGTATGGAGGCAGCCAGCATTCTGGCTTCATGAATCTGATGTTCCGTGACGCATTCGCTGAGCATCAGGACCTTACGGTGGGAGTAAGCTCAACAATCGACAGCTATTCGGAGAGTCTTAAAAGATTCCTTCCTACCGGCGTGGATAACTCATTCAGCCCTATCGTCACCAACTTGGTGGATGTCAGGGCATATGCCGAGTATACATGTCACGTGGAAGAGAAGTTCTCGACCATCGTCGGTCTGAATGCCGATTGGTTCAAGGACTATGGTTTCCGGTTCTCCCCGAGAGTTACACTTAAGTACCAGCCGGTCGAAGCCGTCATCCTCCGAGCCAACGGTGGCAGGGGATTGAGGAACGCGCTTCCATTGATAGATCATTTCGGTGTTTTCTCTACCGGAAAAGCCTTCATCGGAGACTTTTTGTCTCATCAGCTTGAGGACTCATGGACCTACGGCGGGAACGCCACCTTTTATATCGCGGGGGATAACTATTTGAGTTTCGATTATTTCTCCACTCGCTTCACAGAACAGCTTATAGTTGACTATGAGCAGTCGCCAGGCATGATAGAGTTTTATCCTCTTGATGGGAAGTCTTTCAGTGACAGCTATCAGGCGGACCTACACCTCGAGCCGTCTTCCCACTTCACCGTGGATTTAACAGCGAGGTTTACAGACGCCAAGTCCACTTACAGAACAACTGGTCTGCGTGAGGTTCCACTTTCCAGCCGCTTCAAAGGAGTTCTAAACATGCAATATAAAGCCAATCTCAGCCGCTGGATATTCGATCTGACAGGCTCATTGAATGGTTCAGCGAGGGTGTATGATTTCATGAAGGATTTGAGGGGAGATGACGGCGAGCTCCTCTATCCAGATGGCAGGACGCCAGTCTATCCTCTCCTCTATGCGCAGGTCACCCGTCGTTTCAAAGGATTTGACGTCTATCTCGGCGGAGAGAACCTGACAGGTTTCCGCCAGAAAAATGTGATTCTTGGCACGAGAATGGCAGACGGAATGGTCGACACAGCCTCATCAGGCTTTGACGCCAGCGCCGTCTGGGGTCCTATAATGGGTACCACAGTCTACGCAGGTATTCGTGTGACTATTTGGAAGTAATTGATTACGAGAGTTTTATGAAGAAGGTTTTGATCTCTGTCCTATCCGCTATACTGCTTGCGGTCCCCGCTGTCATGACATCAGCCGAGCCTGGCTCCGCATATTCGTTGGACAAGAAGAAAGTCAATACTGTCACGGTGGCTTATAATGTGAACATGCATTGCGACAAGTGTGTCGCTAAGCTCACTGACAATCTCTCATTCCTCAAGGGGGTTGAGGATCTGAAAGTCTCCCTCGATGAGAAAACAGTGGTGATCACTTACAATCCCGCCAAGACTGACGAGGCGACGCTGGTGAAGGCCATTGAGAAATGTGGCTACACGGCTGAGAAACAAGAGCCTGAGAAAGAAGGTGGAAAATAATATCCGGATGAGAGCGAGGTTTTTTCTGGTTGCCGCTTCAGTGGCTTTGACGATGGTCTGTTCCTGTTCCAAAGAGCAGGTGAAGAATGCCTCTGTGGAGCTTTCATGCGTCGCTCCTCCATTCCTTTCCCCTGGAGATAAGATCGCTCTTTTGTCTCCATCCTACAGCACATCGATGGGCAAGGTGGACAGCGCCGCCGCTGTCATCCGCTCATGGGGATATGAACCGGTAATTGGCCCGAACGTGGGTAAGGAATATCTCGGGAAATACGCCGGAACTCCTGAAGAGCGGCTCTCCGACATCCTTTGGGCTCTTCATGATCCGGCCATCAAGGCGATAATCTGCAATAGGGGAGGCTACGGGACCATTCGTTTCGTGGACAGGCTTGACTTGCGCGAACTAAGGAACAATCCCAAATGGCTGCTTGGATTCAGTGACATCACGACCCTTCATGAGATGGAGACAATGGCCGGAGTCATGAGTATTCACGGAACCATGGGCACCTTCCTGGCCAAATCCGGCGGCAATGACCGCGCGAGTCTTCTTGCCCGTGATATCCTCTCCGGCACGATTCCTCAGTATGAGATTCCCTCTCATCCCTGTGATATTCCCGGGAAGGCGACCGGTATTCTGGTTGGAGGCAATCTCTGCACTTTTTCGCCGGTGCTTGGCACTGTGGCTGACGCCACCAGGGGGAAGGATATCATTCTCTTCATCGAGGAGGTTGAGGAGGATATGAGCCATATTGACAGGCTCATCAACACCTTGGCGCTGAACGGAGTGTTCAATCGCTGTAAAGGTGTGGTTCTTGGGGAATTCACTGATTGTGGCGCGAACTTGGATTTCGCCAGTGTGGAGGAGATGATATGCTCCTATCTCAAGGACTATGGCATACCGGTTTGCTGCGGATTCCCCGCAGGCCATGGTGACGTGAATCTACCTCTGGTGATGGGTTCACTCGCGACACTTGAAGTCACAGAATCCGGATCCTCTCTATACTTCAAGGTCGGAGGAGACGATAAATGGGTGAATGTGGCTGACGAGCTTGGAGGCAACAATTTGGAACTAGCTGGTGATAAGCAGTCTAGGGTTGTCCGGGCCTTCAATTTCGCAAGATACTACAAAGGCCTCAAAGATTAGTTTTCACTCTATAACGAGTCCGTCATAGGCAGGTTGCACTATAGAGCGTACATTCTTCTCAGAGCATAGGCGGTTGAGTTCCTGGCAAAACTCCTCATGGACGGGGAATGAGTGGGAGAGGTGGGTGAGCCAGGTGTGTTCCGCCTGGATGCGGTCGGCGAGTTCGAGGGTCTCTTCGAGGCTGAAGTGAGAGTGGTGCCGGTTGTAGCTCACTGTGTTGAGTGTCAAGTGCTTAAGCCCCTTAAATTTCTCGAATTCGCTTTCCGGGATAGAGCTCATGTCAGTGATATAGGCAATGTCACCGAAGCGGAATCCCAGCACCGGCAATTTATCATGGAGTCCCCGTATAGGGGTCACTATCGTTCCCCCTGATACGGGGACTGAATCAACCCCCCTGCGCCCCCTAGGGGGACTGAAGGGCGTTCCCCTCAGACTCCCTGCGTCGCTTCGCTCCGAGTCGCTGGCAGCTACCGCTTTCGGGGCTTCGTCGATCATATCGTTAAGGGAGCGGGCGGTGGGGATAAGGGAGCCGTCGTGGAGGCGGTAGTGGTAACCGACATCGTGAACCCAGACAAGCTCCTTATCGGCGGAATCTTTCCGGATAATGAACGGCCTCTCGTCAATCACATGGAGCATCCATTCCGGAGCGCCGGGATATTTAGGGAACTTGAAGACATAAGGGTATTCCCGGATGAGATCCTCCAGCACATTTTTCTCGCAGTAAATCTCCGCCGCACGGCGGTCAACATAGTTCAAGGAGCGCACGTCATCAAGCCCTCCGGTGTGGTCTTTATGGTTGTGTGTCAGAAGGATAGCATCAAGATGGTCGATGTCGTGGCGCAACATCTGCATACGGAAATCAGGTCCGGCGTCAACAAGTATATTAAGCCCTCCATATTCAACGAACACCGACGCTCTGAACCGCTTGTCACGCTCATCGGACGAGCGGCAAACATTGCACTTGCAGCCTATTATCGGCACGCCTTGCGACGTGCCGGTACCGAGGAATGTCAGTCTGGCACTGCTCTCTTTCATAGTATTATGTCTTCTATAGTGTTGACCCTCAGAGGATCATATGGTCTCTCAACCCTTATGTAATTGCCTGAATATCCTCCCATCAGTCCATCCTTCACATCCGACTCCCAAAGCACCTGGGAGATCCTGCCGCGGTTCTTCTCCACGAACTCGGAATGTAGCTCATCGCAAAGGGTCTCAAGTCTGGCCACCCTCTCGGTCTTTACAGAGTCCTTGACTTGGTCCTTCCAGCCGGCGGCAACAGTACCTGGCCTGCGGGAGTAGGGGAATATGTGTATAAAGGCGGGCCTGACCCTGTTTCCCAAGAATGAATATGTCTTCTCGAAAAGCTCGTCAGTCTCTCCAGGAAGGCCAGCGATTACATCGATACCGAAGAACACATATGGTTTGAGATTGCCTTGTGGCTCTCCAGGTCTCGGATCCATCTTTGAGCGGATGTAGTCAATCCTTTCGGCGAAGAATCCGGTAGTATAACGGCGTCTGACACGGGAGAGTATCTCATCAGCCCCCGATTGGAGAGGAATGTGGAAATGGGGCTGGAACTTCGTTCCTGAGGCGATCCAGTCCACTATCTCCTCGGTGATGAGGTTGGGCTCAATGGATGAGATCCTGTATCGCTCAATGCCTTCCACGTCGTTCAGACGCTTCAGCAGCTCCAGGAAACTCTCTCCGGTGGTGCGGCCGAAGTCGCCGGTGTTGACACCTGTGATGACAATCTCCTTGACTCCTGTGGCGGCTATGGCTTTCGCTTGTTCAACGGCTGCGGAGATGGGAATATTCCTGGATAGGCCGCGGGCGTAGGGGACTGTGCAGTAGGCGCAGAAGTTGTCACAGCCGTCTTGCACCTTTAGAAACGACCGTGTCCGCTCCTCCGTCGAATATGCCTCCAATATCGCTCCCGACGGGTCTGAAAGGCTGTCGGCGGGGTGTACTGTCCCCGGCGGGAATGGTTCCTTGTTTGGCTGCTGGTCTGAAGGGTATACTCCCCCCGAAGGGCCTGGCCGCCCGTGGCCAGGTGAGCGGGAGGGGCCCAGATCGCCGGAGGGGAAGGGAAAACTTGTTTTCACTGACTCTCCAAGAGATGGGAGGGATTTACCCGTCGGGGGGAGTATACCCTCCAGACAACCATCTCTTAATAGGTCCAAGGTATCGGGGACGACGCGGCCTTTTTCGGCGGCGCCGAAGACAAGGGCGACACCTTCGATGGCGGCAAGCTCCTCACGCCGCAGCTGCGCATAGCAGCCAGTCACCACGATTTTCGCCTCAGGCGAGACCCTGTGGACCTTACGGATCACGTTGCGGCATTTCTTCTCCGCCCGCTCAGTCACGGAGCAAGTATTGATCAGATAAACATCCGCCTTGTCCTCCCACTGGACCACGTCAAGCCCGGCAGCCACGAAACCTCTCTCGTATGTGGAGGTCTCGGCGTAATTAAGCTTGCAGCCAAGTGTCAGGAAGGCGATTCTCATATTCAGAACGACTCGTTGATTATTTCATTCTGGAGTCCTTTCCCCCAGGTTGCGGTTACCCTTGACCAGGAACATGTTCCTCCGACCGGTGGATTCTTCTTCGAGACCCTTACTTGCGCGAACCAGAATCCGAAGTCCGCCTCCATGATCGCGTCGACAATCCTGGCGGCGACATTCTCGAGGAGATTGGACGGTTTGGCCATTTCGGCGGCCACTATCTCATAGATCTTGCTATAGTCAGCGGTGTTCTTGAGGTCATCCGTTTTAGCGGCCTTTTTTCCATCCCTTTTGCCACGGAAATCAACCACAAACGTGTTACCTTCCTTCCGCTCCTGCTCCAGGCATCCGTGGAAGGCGTGAAACTCCATTCCGGTCAATTCTATGGTTATGTCTCTATCTATCATCATATCGATCAGAATCAACTATTTCGCTAAGAATAGGAATACGCAAGGCCTCTTGCCTATAGTAAAGTGTTCCGTACGCCAAGCCTTGACGGTCTTAGTGAGAATCGTCTCGTCTGGCTGGGTGATATTAGCGGCGACGCAAAGCCTCGTGGCAGGCTGCAGGACAGCGAGAAGATCCGTCATCATCGAGTCATTGCGGTATGGCGTCTCAATGAATATCTCAGTCTGTCCGAGCTGGGAGGAACGCTTCTCAAGCTCTTTGATGGCTTTACGTCTCTCCTCCGGCTTAGCGGGAAGATAACCTTGGAAAGCGAAACTCTGGCCGTTGAGACCTGAGCCCATAAGCGCGAGCATGAGGGAAGAGGGACCGACCAGCGGAACCACCTGAATATCATGTTTATGGCAGAGGGCGACAAGTGCGGCTCCCGGGTCTGCCACCGCAGGCAGCCCTGCTTCAGAAATCAGTCCCACATCAGTAGGGGAGCCATCAGGGGCATTGAACATCTCAAGAAGTGACTCCACCTCTTCCGGGCTGGTGTGCTCATTAAGTTCCCTGAACTCCAGCTCACCTATGTGCCCCTTCAACCCGGCCGCGGACAGATAACGGCGGGCGGTGCGTGTCTCCTCGACAACATATCGCTTTATGCTCTTCAGGCGGTTAAGGACTGGACCGGGGATCACCTCGGCCGGATCGCTGTCGCCCAGCGGGGAAGGAATGAGAAACAGAACGCCTCTTGCCATAGTCCCGCGAATATACTCAATTTCTGTCAGTCTTCCGAACGATCCTGACTATAGCTTTGTCGAGACTCTCGGATGGCTCGATGATGTTATAGTCCTTCCAGAACTCCGGGTCATAGTTCTCCGCGGCTAATTCTGAAAGGACCTCACGGCCTCCGAAAGACTCCTTTCTGGAGATTTGCTCAATGTCCCCGGAATGGCGGTCTGTGGTGACAAGCTCACTCACAGCCGTGTATTCGCTCCTGAACAACCGTTTTCTCCAGTCGCACTTGAAACGCATCACGGACCTCACATAACTCACCCGCGATATTCCCTCGGATAAGGAATAGTCGTACCTTATCGAGACTTGGGTCGGTGTGAACCTGAGCCCGGCGGGTTTGCTGACAAGGATGGACTGGGCGACTTTTTCCTTGTCACGCATGTCATAGTTGAGATCGAACCGGGTGAAAGCGAACGTCTCCCTGTCTATGTAAATCACACCTTCATAGAGGGGATAGGGTGTCGCATTTATGGGAATCAGTTTGATGGCGAACTGGAGCCGGTCTCCGATTATGGCGGGCAGATCCATTTCCAGAGCGTAATTGGAAAGTTCCTCAGCGGTGAGGAGGTCGTCGTTCTTGACTATGTCGAGGATAACCGCTTGGACGGGGCCACCAACGACCTTGACTGACAGAGTGTCCCTCTTGGCGGAACTCTCGATGATCCTGCTCTTGTCCACAGCTATCCTGTCAGCGTAGATGCCGCCCCTGAAATAAGAAGACTTGTACATCCTCGAGACGGCCTCTGAGACGTACACATACCTGTTTTTCTTCTGGACGGTCTCCCTGTAAAAGCAGTCGAACAGCTCCGGTTGCTTTGGATAATTGTCCTTGATTCTCGCTATCGCCCTTTGGAGAACGCTGTAAGGGTCCGCTATGACGAGGGCGCCATCCAGGGTCAGATCCCCTTTGGGCATCTTGACCTTCAAGGGTGTTCCGTCCTTGGGGAAAACCATCCTGACAGTCTTATACCCTAGGAGAGAGAAGTCAACAGTCTCAGGCTCAGTGGCGGACTTCAATGTGAAGGCACCGTCAGAGTTGGTGACGGTGGCGTACCTCATGCCGGTGAAAGACACACCGACGAATTGCAGCGGGCGTCCGGTCTCTGCGTCGACCACCGTGCCGCTCACGCTGTAAGGCAGTTGTGACTGGTCAGTTTGGGCATATAAGGAGAAACTGACCAGCAGAATGATGGGGATTAGTAACGCTTTCAGTCTCATTGTTCGTCATTTACGGCAATATACGAAAAATCCGGACTTTTTGTTATATTTGAAGAAATAATCCGACCATGAAGAGATTCTTCCTTATTCTCCTGGCGGTGGCTATTCCGTTCGCACAGGGTTTCTCCGCTGAGAAAGCGCCTAAAAAAGAGAAAGTTAAGAACGTCATCTTGATTATTGGTGATGGCATGGGACTCGCTGCCGCGAGCTCATGGATGATTGATAACGCCTACGCCCCGACTTGTTTCGACAGGGCTCAGTTCGTTGGAATCAGCAAAACATATTCAGCCAACAGCAGGGTAACGGACTCCGCAGCGTCGGGAACCGCCATGGCATGCGGGATCAAGACCAACAACAGTATGCTGGGGCAGACCCCGGACAGCACCCATTTCCCGAGCCTCGCTGTCCTCGCTAAGGAGAAAGGCCTTTCTACGGGAATCGTGGTCACATCTCATGTCTGCGACGCGACTCCCTCGGCTTTTTATGCCCATGTGCCCAAGAGGGGCATGAGCACTGAGATAATTGAGGATATGCTCAAGGCCAGGCTGGATGTCGTTGTAGGCGGCGGTAGGAAGTATTTCACTGATACCGCGAAGGTTTCGGAGAATATGATAGACAAGGCGCTCAGGGAAGGTTTCACTTATGTCGCCACACCTGAGGAGTTCTACCAGACAAGGCAGACTCCAATCATAGGACTATTCGCGGAGGGTAGTTATCCCATGGCCATCGAGCGTGACACAGATTACCTGATGGATGCGGCTATGCATACTATCGATATACTCGATGACAACAAGAACGGCTTCTTCGCCATGATTGAAGGCTCGCACATCGATCATGCCGCTCACGCCAATAACGCCGAGCAGTTGACATTCGAGATGGAGGAGTTTGACAAGATGGTAAATGCCGTGATGGACTATGCTGACACCCATAAGGGTACGCTGGTGGTGATCACCGCTGATCATGAGACCGGTGGTGTGACCCTTCTTCCCGGAAGCAAGGACTTCACTAAGGGCGACACCGGTATTGATGTCAAATTCAGCACCACCGGCCATTCAGGAAGTCCTGTGCCCATTTATTCTTATGGCGCTTCATCCTGGAAGTTCGGCCAGGTGATGGAGAACACGGAGATATTCTCGAGAATAAAGGCTCTCTTGATAGACAAGTAGCCTATTTCACCTCGAAGGAGGAAAGTATGGAGGCCAGGAGGATGTTTATGTCCCCCTGGTTTTTCATTGTCTCAATTGGAAAGCCCAGGCTTACTACCTTGTGTTTCCCGGAGTTGTAGAAAACTCCTGCGGGGATGTCGGTGTCACCGTATTTCAGGAAGGTGGTGGACAACTCGGAGGCCGGAGTGATTCCGTCGGGAGTCTCAACATTGTAGATGAACTTGTTTCTTTCCTTCCAGAATTCCATGGTAACGAGCTTGCCCCTTAGGGGAAGAACATTGTTTCGGACAGGGCGGATGGTTCCGACTCTGGACGCATGATTGCCTCCCCAATGGTATCCGAGAACGCTTTCTACAAATACCTGTCTTTCAGTGGCTTCCGTCTGGTCAACCTGAATAGGAAAGACTTTATCCCACACATCAGTGGCGATGTTGGCACCGGAGACTATTATGTTCCCGCCAGATTCGGAATACTTTTTCAGACCATTCCTGATGGCCTTTGGGAAGACTTGGTATTTGGTTGATGATTTGCCGTCGCCAACCGGTGTGGTCAACTGCTTGCCGCAGATGAGATCCAATGCGAAATCATTGCCGGCAGTCGCCGCACCTTCAGCGAATGCTTCTGAACTCGAGGAATGGAACGTATAACCAGCCTGTATCATGGCCTTGCCATGGATGGAAGTGAAATCGAAGGTATTCCCGGGAACCACCTGGCCGGCAAAGTCGCTGAAAGAGCCTCCGAAACCGGGGTTGTCATCACTCACCCATGGAAGATCCCGACGAATCTGGTATTGGTCGCCAATATAGTTGATCTCCCTGATGTAGGGGACACCGGCGTCGAGCCCGTTCAGGAATCCGGCGTAGTCCGGCGTGTCGAACCACGCTGGAGGGGAGACCCTGGTGAAATTATTGACTATCAGCACGCTCTTCCCGTTGCCATTCTTAGGAATCCCGACACTCAAAACCTCGGAAGGGAAACTGAAGCCTCCATCATTGAAAGCCACTATCCTGAAACTGTACAACTTCCCGGGCTCAATCGATATGTTATACTCGCATCTCCCGTTCTCAGTGGTGAAGTCCATGGGCTTACCAGCATCGAATGCTCCGTCACCTATCCTTGTCTGGAGGATGAATCCGGTTGGGGTGGCGGTCGGCTCAAGCTGGTCTTCAGTAGCTTTCCAGCTCAACTGGATCACGGCCTCTTTACCAGGTTCGGGTACACCTTCGAAGACTGTGGCGAAAGAGTTGACTGGAAGCGGCTGGACAGCGTATTCGTGGCCATATCTGGCACTGAGGTATTTCAGGATGCCCTTGTAGGCAGCCCTGCTGACAGCGAACCGGAATGAAGGATCCAGTCCGTACTTCATGTCCTCAAAATTCTGGTGCGATAGCATCTCGAGGAGCATTCCCGGTACGGTGGTTGTCCTTGACTCGCTGTAGGACCTGTCCCATAGCCCTCGACGGGTCCATCTGGGATTGTAAACGGTCCTGATATCATCCACTATCTGAGTCTGGACAAAGTCTGCCAGCATGCGGCCCTGCCAGCGGCTCTCTCCGTTCGGAAGTTTGTCCTTGCCATCGCACAGCAATGTGTAGATAGCCAAGGTGCCGACAATAGAGTCGTCAGGGAAGGTCCCGGCATCGGAATGGAAAGCGAAAGACATGTCCACTGGGATTCCCAGGCCCTCCTTCACGGGGTTGGTCCGTGATCCTCCGGACATCCAATCCACCCATGCGCCTCTCTCGGCGAAGTCTGCCGTATAGTCGCCCTCATGGAGGTCTAAAAGGGTACTGTCTGCCCCTGCCCATTGCATCCAGTAGTACGCTCCCTCCGCGAATGAAGGAAGACCGGAAAGAGAATACTCGCCTGGATCCACATCTTTAGGACCTCTGGCAATCTTTCCCATTCCACCTCCGAACCTTACGGCATCGGCGGTCACAACTGTATTCCCTCCAACCTCGTGGCCCTCCGGAACGCTGTTGTCCAAGGCTACAAATCCTTGGGAGCCTTTATCGAACTCGAAAGTGCCGAGATATATCCAAGTCCCTCCTCCCATTTTCTGGTTCACGATGAACTCACTCTTGCCTCCGAGGTGGTTGACAGTGTAATGAGCCGCTTTAGAACTGTTGGGAAGTGATTTATAGGAGATATACACTGAATACTCTCCACGCTCTGGTATCTCTGGAACCCATCTGGCCACAGAGTGGTCTGTGTTGCCCTCTGTCTGGCAGACAGCCTGCCTTGCGGTGCCGGCCTTGAAAGGGTTATCCCTGCCGGTGTAGATGGCTTTATAGTCAGCGAAACCAGTGCCCGCATCGTGCCAGGAGCCTTCCTCAGAGTAGAACCCGCATGTTCTCACCCCCTCTTTGCGGCCTTCCTTGAAAGCGGGATCATTGTCAGCGATAATCTCATTAGGCTGTGGGTCCCTCTCCCTGGGCGTCATAACATACGCCCCCGAGTTCTCGAGCATGGGCATCAGGAAGGGGAGGACGTAACTCTGGGTATACATGTCCTCCACAGTCTGGAAAAGGGGAGCCCTCTGCCATTTCCATCTGTCGGTGCTCTCGTCGTAATACCTGCCGTGGCTCTGCCAAAGGGCGATAACCCTGCCGGAAAGACCTTTGTCAAACTCCTTTTCCCCGACTTTGGAGATGAAACGCGCGTTGTTCCTCTTGTCCTTGGTCCTGAACATCGCGGATCTGGGTTTCCCGCTGTTGTCTATCTTGGGCATCGAATAGGACTCCAGCTTGTTTTTCCCGATAAAGATGTCTCCTATGGTCGATTTCGCCCAGTTATCAGGCAGCAAGTCTTTCAAAGCCTTGCGGAACCACCTCACATCAGAGTCCCTCCAGGGATAGTCACCGAAGGTGTTGGTGAGATAAAAGTCCAGGGATCCGTCCCTATTGACTATTTTCTTGGCTTTGATTTGGCTTGCCACAGTGGTTCTTTCTCTGAGCAGAGTCTGCATAGAGTCCAATACAGGCTTGAACTCCGAGACAGTTTGTGCTCCGAGCCAGAGAGTGGAGGAAAAGGCCAGAAACAATATGAGGACGGTTTTCCGGAACATGCTTGGTCTTTCAGTTTAGTCTTTTACTGGCTAGAATGATGATCAACACGAAAATGAAAGCGAGTCCGAGACCGCTGGCGTCCGCCACGAAATCCCATGCGTCACCGCTTCGGTAGGTGGTGAGGGACTGGCCGATCTCGGTCGCTACAGCCATTATGGCACCCGCGACCAAGGCCGCCAGCGCCAGCAGGACAGCCTGCGACCTTCTCTTTGGTAATGAGGCGAATGACATGTAGGCGAGGAAAACGAACGGCAAAAACATGACGAAATGTACGACCTTGTCGGTCGGGATGCCGAGAATCCGCCTCTGAACATTCGGCAGACTATCAAAGTGGCCGAAGCAGCACCAGATAACTATTCCCAGGTAAACAAGGAACAGAAACAGGAATATGCGGTCACGATTGCTCATCTGGAACTACTTGAGTATGAGCTCTCCGAAGTACTCCGGCCTGTGGAAGTCGGGTTTCGGTGTACCTATCGGATTCCAGCTCAGGAAATGAGGATGGGGGGTGAGATCGCCGCATTTGTAGAAATTGCAGCGGACGCTTACAGGAATATTCTTGGGGTCAATCCCGATTATCTCGAGCGGAATCAGCATCACGACCGTCCATCCGAAGATCTTCCCGCTGATTTCCAACGGTTTCCGCTCAAGCGAGCTATACCTTATCACGCTCCTCACGACATTGAGGTCAAGAGGCACCCTGTTCTCCCTTCCTGTGCCGTTGGCGGCGAGCAGGGAGCCAGCGCATGTGAGCTCGAAGTTGTAGTAGGTTCCGTCAAAAGGATTGCTGACGAAGAACTCGCAGCAGCTGTCTTCCCAACTTCTCCCGTTGTCTTCCATCTCAGTCGCCCTAATGTCCAGGCCTCTGACATGGAACATCACGGCGATATGACTCTCGCTCCTCGCGATGGACCCGTTGCAGTCCGGAGCATAGGGAACGTCATTGGGCCAATTATGCTCGCATACGGCGAATTTGGCCGCTTTCTCTTCCATGATGAGATCGAGCTCCTGGAGGTTCATCTTCTCGAGTCCCTCAATCACCGGGACCTTTATTCTCTTAGTCGTTTTCATAATCAATGAATATTACAATGCTTGCATGTCGTTCAACTTGCGGTAGTGGCCATCCATGGCCAGCAGCTCCTCATGGGTGCCCCTCTCAACTATCTTTCCCTCATCCATCACGATTATCTCATCGGCGTTCCTGATAGTCGAGAGCCTGTGGGCGATAGCCACCGTTGTCCTCGAGGACATCAGGCGATCCAAAGCCTCCTGCACAATCTTCTCGGATTCGGTGTCCAGTGAGGCCGTTGCCTCATCGAGGATGAGGATTGGCGGGTTCTTCAGTATGGCCCTGGCGATGCTTATCCTCTGCCTCTGCCCACCTGACAGTTTCACGCCCCGGTCACCGATCACGAATTGGTACCCGCCATCTTTCTCCATGATGAATTCATGGGCGTTGGCTATCTTGGCGGCTTCGATGACCTGCTCCATTGTGGCATTCTCCACTCCGAAGGCTATGTTGTTGAATATGGTGTCGTTAAACAGGATAGATTCCTGGTTGACATTGCCGATTAGGTTTCTCAAATCCTTGATTCTCAGGTCCTTGACAGGAACTCCGTCAATCTTGATTTCTCCGGAGACCGGGTCGTAGAATCTCGGTATCAGGTCCACTAAAGTAGTTTTTCCAGCTCCTGAGGCTCCAACAATCGCAAGCATCTTACCCTTCGGAATATCCAGGGAAACATCGTCAAGGATCATCTTGGATCCGTCCGGATAGCGGAAACCAACGTGCTCAAAAGAAATCTTGTCGTTGAACCCGCTCAGAGAGACAGGGTTAACGGCCTCGGTGATATTATTCTCCGCATCGAGGATCTTGTTGATCCTCTCCATCGACGCCATACCTTTGGGAATAGCGTAACTCGCTTTGGAAAAGTCCTTTATCGGGTTGATAATACTGTAAAGGATCACCATGTAGTAGATGAATATCGGAGCATCAATGATCGAATGGCCCTTGAGGATCAAGGTTCCTCCGAAAAAGAGGGCTATGGTGATCAGCACTGTGCCGAGGAACTCGCTCACAGGATGGGCTAATGACTGCCTCATCGAGACCCGGCTGGTCTTCTTGCGCATCGCCTCGGTGACTCCCTCGAACCTGGATGACATTTTCCTCTCAGCAATGAACGCCTTGACCACGCGCAGGCCTCCGAGAGTCTCCTCCACCTGCGACATCACATCGCTCCAAAGGTTCTGGACATCAAGGGATTTGCGTTTGAGGTTCTTTCCTATCACTCCCATGATCCAGATCATCAGGGGGGCGAAAATGATGGTGAACGCTGTCATCTGCCAGCTGATGACGATCAAGGCGATGAAGTAAATCAGGATGAGGATCGGATTCTTGATCAGCATCTCAAGCGATCCGGCGACCGAGTTCTCCACCTCCTGCACGTCTCCACTCATCCTGGCGATGATGTCACCTTTTTTCTCCTCTGAGAAGAACCCCAACGGAAGGGCGAGGATCTTGTTGTAAATCTCCATCCTGAGGCGTTTCACAACCCCAGTGCGGATGGGGATCATGACGGCTGAGGACCCGAAATAGCATGCGGTCTTCAAAGCGGTCGTGACGATAAGGAAAAGGCACAGGAACAGGAGAACCTTGATCTCACCGTATTGGGCGATATTCATCTCAAGGAAGTGGTAGAGGTTCTGCATTATGCTGTTCCCGATGTCCTTGAGGGGCTTGTGCCAGACCTCGTTCCACGGCGTGAAGACATAGGTCTTGTCCGTCATTCTGAACAGGATGCGGAGCATAGGCACTATCATGGCGAACGAGAAGATGTTGAACATCGCCGAAAGGATGTTCATCACGACCGATCCCCAGAGATATTTCTTGAAAGGCGCGATGTAACGCCTCATCATATTCATGAATCCTTTCATCGTCCGAGAGTTTTCTCCAGCCAGTGGAAAATGAGGAATATCCTCTTTTTGAATATGTTATAGTTGAGGCTTAGGGCATTGTCCTCGATCTTGTTGGTCTTCATGGTGATTCCGGAGGTGAAGACCACGCAATCAACCCCGGCCCTTGAGAACACACCTTGGTCGCCGATTTTCGAGTGGAACATCTCAGTGAAGCCCTCGCTCCCGTAATAGTCGAACCCTAGATCCATATGGAGGCCGTCGGTGTCGTTCGCCCTTGCCAGCTCGTATCTGTGGCGTCCGTCACTAAGCATTATCAGGTAGTCCTTCCTGCCTCTGCGAAGAGGGGAGAGGGTGCTTCCCAATATGTCCAGAACAACGGCGCAGCTGATTTTGGAAGGGGTGATGGTCTCTCCGCTCACAGGATCCTTCAGCTTACCTTCAACCACATCTCTCCAGAAAGCCTCGGCGCCTTGCGAGTTCCTCTCCCTGGCGTCGAACGCCACGAATATCATGTTCTGTCCATAAGACCTGCCAAGTTCCTTCATCCTGGCGAACATGTCCGCGACACTGACCATGGCGACCACTCCGGAGGCGTTGCTGTCGGCTCCGGGATAAACCGTGTCATCAATCATCCCATGGCTGTCATAATGGGCAGTCACAAGGACATACGATTCTCTCAGTCCCGACCTCTTTCCGGGCATGAAGCCTATTATGTTGTGGCCCACTTTGTCGCCGACTCCGAAAGACATGCTCCATTTCCCGCTCATCTTCATCAGTCCCGCCTCCCGGAACTGCCGGGCGATCCAGAAAGCCGCCTCATTGGCTCCGGTTGTCCCCGTGGCCCTGCCTCTGAAAAGTGTGTCGCAAAGGAATTCGACCTTTCCCTGGAGTTTGTCCACCGAGATTATCCTCTCGGCATTCTTTCCTGAGGGGATCATCTTTGGGGTGGAAGTCTGCGCCTGGAGTACTCCACAGGCGGCAAATAGGATTATATATGAGAAAAAAAGACGTGATTTCGTTTTCAAGGCACGATAAATGTTTATCTTTGCAACTGACAAAAATAGGAATTTTACCCCTTATTATAAAATAAATCGTAATGAAAAGGCTGGCTTTGTCCCTGATGCTGCTCCTGTCGCTGTTCCCGCTGTGCCGGGCGCAGTACGACAAGGATGTGTTCATGTTCAGGGGCCGTCAGGCGCTCTCCGAAGGCAGATACGCCGACGCCATCAGCCAATTCAACATTCTGGCCCGGCTGGACACGACTGATTGCTGGACTTTTTTCTACAGGGGTATATCAAAATACAACCTCGGTGACATCCGTGGAGCCCAGACCGATTTCGACACATCAGTTCGCCTGAACCCGGTATTCACTAACGGATATCATTTCCGGGCAATCACCCTCAGCCGCGCCGGTAAGTACGACGAGGCCTTGGCTGATCTGGACAGGGCGATGGAACTGCGACCTGGCTTGATTGGCCTGTATTTCAGCCGAGGTGTCACATATTTCCTCGCCCAGAGGTTCGAGAACGCCATCAGTGATTTCGACCGCTACATCCGCAAGGAGCCCAAGGATCCCTCAGCATATCTCAACAGGGGAGCCTCCTATCTCTTCCTGAGCGACACCACCAAGGCCGTGTCCGACTACAATAAGGCTATACAGCTCGATCGTTTCGATCCGGAAGGGTATATCCGTCGTGGCCGTGTCTTCGCTCTCCAGAAAAACTACAAAGGGGCCATCGCTGACATGAACAAGGCGATATCGTTGGACACCACCAACACGTTCGCCTACTTCAACAGGGCCCTGATGTACTATGAGTCCAACGATTTCAATGCCGCGATGTCGGATCTCAACAGGGTTCTCAAGGAGGAGCCGGGCAATGCCCTGACCCTCTACAACAGGAGCCTTATAAGTGCCCAGGTGGGCAATTTTGAGGAAGCTTTGGCGGACATGGACCATGTCATCAATATCAATCCTGACAATGTCCTGGCGTATTACAACAGGGCATCTTACTTTGTCCAGATGGGCCGCTGGCTGGACGCCCTTGATGACTACGACAAGGCGATCGAGCTCTATCCCGACTTCGCCAAGGCGTACCTTAACCGCTCCTATGTCAAGAATATGCTCGGGCGGACAAAGTCCTCGAAACAAGACTACGACACGGCCCAGAGGAAGGTCCGGGAGTATAGGGCCAAGACTGCCGCCGATGAGACGTCTTTCGCCGACACGACCAAGAAATACAGTTCCCTGATCGCCCTGGATGCTGATTTCGCCAAAAAGGGCTTCGACAACGAGCTGCTTCAGAACCGGGACATCAACATCCGGCTCAAACCTTTGTACAAATTCAGCCTCTCAGCCACCAAGGACAACCGCAACATCGCCTTGCGCAACCGATATGAGAACCTATTGATAGATAAGTTCATATCCGACTCGCCAATCAACATGGCGATCTCCAACTCCGACTCCATTCCGACCCCTAGCTTCGCCCAAGGAATCGACGCCTCGATCTACGGTGACTCGTATCTCGCCGCTGGCGATCCGAAGAGTCTTACTGAGGCTGACAGGCAGTTTATCCGAGGTCTTTACAGCGTGCAGTCCAAGCAGTTCTCTACAGCACTCAACCAGTTCGACGCCGCGGTCAACGCTGCCCCTGAAGGAAAGTACTCGGAGTATTACAAGGCTTTCTACTATCTCAACAGGGGAGTGCTGAGGGCCGAGATGATTGATTTCATATCGTCTATAGAGAACAGCGTCCAGACCCTCACCATGGATGACCAGGGCACAACTAGAGCCAGGGTGCGGGACCAGGTCAGCCGCACATACGACTATTCCGAGGCTATAGACGACATGCTCAGCGCCGACAAGCTCCTTCCTGGGGTGCCATATATCTATTTCAATCTCGGCAATCTATACTGCCTGTCATCGAAGTTTGTCGAGTCTGTCGACAACTACACCAAGGCGATAAGTGTCTTCCCTTATATGGGAGACGCCTATTACAACCGAGGTTTGGTGCTTATCTATCTGAAGGATAAGGAGAAAGGTTGCATCGACCTGTCAAGGGCAGGGGAACTTGGTGTGGGAGACGCCTATAGTGTCATATCCAAATACTGCGAGGAGGAGAAGAACTGATGTTGAGGTTCATGAGTTTCTCCAGCGGTAGCAACGGAAATTGCTATTTCCTTCATGACGGGACAAACGGGATAATCATCGATGCCGGAGTAAGCCTGAGGAGACTCAAGAAATACTTGATACAGAGAGGCTTCAGTCTCGATTCTTTCCAAGCCATCCTTGTCACTCACGACCATCTGGACCATATACGCCACCTGGGCTCGTGGTGCAAGCATCTTAATAAGCCGGTTTACGCCACGGCAGTCCTTCATGATGCTCTCATGTGGCACACTTTCACCAGGGACTGGATCTCTCCGTGCCGGAGAGTCCTTGAGGAGGGGAGTACGGTGTTGAACCTCGGACCGGATGTGGAGATGGAAGATTGCCCGTCAGTCACGCACTTCGTGGTGCCGCATGACGCGACTCAGACTGTAGGTTATCTGATCGAATGGCATGGCACCCGTTTCTTTCTCATGACTGACGCCGGCAGGGTCACGCAAGAGGCCCTTGAATATGCCTCCAGTGCTGACGCGGTGGTGTTCGAGTCTAATTACGACATGGGTATGTTGATAGGAGGACCGTATCCGCATGATCTCAAGATGAGGATATGCAAGGGAAACGGGCACCTGTCCAATGATGAATGTGCGGAGGCGGTGCGGAGGTTCTGGCACCCAGGACTCAAGAATCTGTTCCTTTGCCACCTCAGTGAGAATAACAACACTCCCGCCCTGGCTTTTGAGGCGACCGCCGAGGCTCTCCGTTCGATCGATGCAGGTGACGGACTCACCGCCAAGGACGTAACCAACCTCCAGACCCTTCCCCGCACCACACCGTCACAGGTATATATTTTGCAGTGAGTTAGTTGTTTAACACGAAACAGAATGAGACTTAACATCTTGGTGGCGGCCATAGCCGCGTTCACTATGGCAACAACGATCAGCGCCCAAAGTGTCTATGACTTCAAAGTGAAGGACATGGACGGAAAAGAGGTTTCCCTGTCGGAATATAAAGGGAAAGTCCTCCTTATCGTCAACACGGCGACCAAGTGCGGATTCACTCCCCAGTACGAGGAACTCCAGGAGATGTACGAGAAGTATAAGGATAAGGGGCTCGTCATACTTGATTTCCCTTGCAACCAGTTCGGTGGCCAGGCCCCTGGTGACATAGCCAGCATCCATGAGTTCTGCACATCTAAGTACGAGACAACCTTCCCCCAGTTCGATAAGATCGATGTCAACGGAGAGAACGAGAGCCCTCTGTTCGCCTTCCTGAAGTCAAAGCAGGCTTTCAAGGGTTTCGGTAATGGAGAGCAGGCCAAATTCATGGACGAGATGCTCAAGAAACAGGATCCCGACTATGCCTCCAAACCGGACATCAAGTGGAATTTCACTAAATTCCTGGTGGACTCCAAGGGCAACGTCGTCGCCCGTTTCGAGCCCACTGTGAGCATGAACCTGGTGAGCACCATGGTCAGCTCAAAGCTTTATTAATCAGCTATTTCCTTAGTGTAGAAATCCACCATCCATCTGATCGCCTCACGGCATACAGGACAGAAGGAAGGATAGGTGTTGGTCTGCATCCGGCAATCCGGGAATCCTCTCCAGACACCTTTACTCTGATAGCCGCCGCCCTCGTACAGGTCGACGGCTATTTTTTTGTCGACCTTCTTTTTGCCTTTCCAGTCGATGTCAGTGTCATTGCTGTTGAACTTCTTTCCTTTAAGGCTTTTCCATTTGGAGTCGAAATCCTTCATCGTGGTGATATTCCTCTCCCAAGGCTCGACATCGGGGTAGTAATACTCAGAGTACTGGTCGTCATAAAAATACTCGTCAGCCAGCCCTGCGAAGCTATGTCCGAACTCGTGGACAACCACAGGCCTGAAACCAGGGTGATGGGCGGTCGTGAGGGTATAGGAATTATATATTCCTCCACCTCCGTAAGTGTCTGTGTTGGCTAATATTATCAGATGCTCGTAAGGAATTCCCGCCAGCAGGTCGTGGAGTTGGAAAAGATGGAGAGTGGTGAGGTAGCGATCGGAGTAGAAGGAGTCGAAATTGGAACCCACGGCGGTTTCCTTCCATATTCCTTCCCTGGGAACGCTGACTCCGCTATCCTTAGACGGGAGCTTGACGCAGACGAGGTTGAACCTGTCTTTCAGCTGTTTGTAAGGCTCATGAGCCCACATGCTCTCCATTGCCTCACGGGCGTCGGCCATGAAGATGTCCATCTCTTCTTCAGTGTAACCCTCGGCCACTATCGCCACATCTATCCTCTCGTCACTCCTGAGGTCCGCTGAAAGGTCATTTCCGCCCTTCCAAATCCACTCATGTGGAGCCGGATTCATGCCGACCGGCCTGATGAGGATGTCGGTTGGATCGACCTCGTGGGTGAATGAGCAGCATACGTCTCCATTCTTGAAGCCATACAGTTGGACATTGATCGTGGCTTTCTCTGTAGGCATCGGGGCGAGAAAAACGTTCTCAAACGCTTTGCTGACCTTCGTCGCCTCCTCAGTGGACTGCCACTCCTGGAACAAGGTGGAGAAGGATGTCTTGTAGACGACCTTATCGCCGACGCTCATGGTCAGCTGGCCGTTTCCTTTGACAGGCACTTCGTCGAGGTTGACCCTTCTGCCAGCCCATCCATCTATCGAGCATAGCTCGGCCAGGGTAATCTCCTGGGTGCTGGCGTTCCCGCTGAATATGTAGTTGAGGCGGAGGGTTTTGGAGAAATCCAAGGGAGAGGCCTCTGAACGGCAGGGGAGGGCGAGGGCGACCAGCGCCATCGTCAGAATGAATAACTTTCTCATATACAATTATTTCAGGAGTCTCTTGAAACCTTTGCCGATGCGTTTGACGGCTTCCATGAGCCTTTCCCTCTGGCAGGCCATGTTGATCCTCATGAATCCGTCACGCCCGTACATCTCTCCGCCGTTGATCCAGACTTTCTCGTTCTCAATCAGGCTCTTCTCTATCTCCATCGAGGGCATATTCAGCGCGCTGACATCGACCCATGCGAGATAGGTTCCCTCGACCTTGGTGACTGGGAACAGAGGCAGCTCACGCTCGAAATATTCAAGGAGGGCCTTGTAATTGCCGTGGATATATTCCATCAGTTCCTTGATCCAATCCTCGCCCTCGTTGTAGGCCGCCTGGAGAGCTTCCACCCCGAAAGGATTCAAATCACAATGCTCCCAGACATTTATCACCTTCTCTATCAACAGCTTCCAGTCCGGGTTGTTGGTTATGATGTTGGATATTCCGAGTCCGGCGATATTGAAGGACTTGCTGGGGGAGTTCATGGTGATGGTGTTGTCCTGGTCGATTAGGGCCATGGGTGTGAAGTGGTACCCGGGCATCTCCAGCTCGCAGTGGATCTCATCGCTGACTACGATGACACCATTCCGCCGGCAAATCTCAGCGACTTTCTGTAGGTCTTCCTTAGGCCATACCCTTCCGCAGGGGTTGTGAGGGTTGCAGAACAGGAGAACCTTGGCCATCGGGTCAGCGGCCCTTCTCTCGAGATCTTCGAAGTCTATGTACCAGGTGGCCTGGTCGCCTTCCGTGTCGTAGATGAGCTTGTTGGCGGAAAGCTCGCAGCCAATATTGCGGACTGATGAGAAGAAGCAGTTGTAGGCGGGGGACTGGATGATGACCTTCGGCGACTCCCCGTTCGGGCCTTTGCCATCGTCAGGTTTTTCCACGACTTGTCCTTCATCATTCACTTCATAATGCGTCAAAGCGTACATCACGATTGACATTCCCGGCACGATCCCGTCCACAGGTGTGTACCATTCCTTCTCGGTGTGCCAGCCGCGGCGGCGCTGCCACCAGCCTATGGCGGCCTCGTAATAGCTGTCAGGAATATGGGTGTATCCGAATATCTCGTGATCCACTCTCCGGCGAAGGGCGCTCACAATCTCCGGGGCGACCTTGAAGTCCATGTCGGCCACCCAGAGGGGAATCACATCCTCGCTGATAGGCCCGCATGGACTGTTGGCGTCCCATTTCACACAGCTTGTGCCGCGTCTGCATGTCATCTCGTCAAAATCGTACTTTCCCATATTGTTTTAGTGTTTAAGATTAATCTATTGATTTATAGTAAATTGTCTCTCCAATTGGGTCTGTCGGATGGAGGATGCCGACAAGGTCCCTTAGCACAAGGTCCGGGCGTGCCACTCCACTCTGCCAAATGTCATTCCCGCCTTTGGGGTTCACCCTATTGTTGTCGTTCCAGACCACAGGGCCTTTGATGCCCGCTTCCTTGGCGTTGCGCTCGATGTTTCCGAGCATGTCGGTGAATATCGGGTTGACTCCCAACAGATCTTTCTTGGAATTGCACCAGCCTGTGTTGAGCCAGCAGTCGGCTTTCTCGCTTAGGGTATATGCCTTCTCAACTGACATCACCGACGATGCGGCCTTTCCTGTCTCACACCCCAGAACCTCGCCCCCGGCATCATGGATCAACGCTGTGAGGTAGCTTTCTGTGGAGGGAACGAACCATTGGTCGTTGTAAGGGATATTCAGAAGGACCTTTCTGACTTTGACTCCGGAACCGGAGACCGAGGCGGCCAGTGCATTATAGGACTCCTTGACTGAGCTGAGGATTGAATCGGCGGCTGCCATCTCGCCTGAAAGGACGCCGAAGAGGCGGATGTAGGAGGCGCGGGCGAGGGGGTGGCGCTCAAGGTGTTCATTGACCGTAAATACCTTTATGCCAAGTTGTTCCAGTTTCGAGATGAAAGGCGATTTCGCCCCCGACACCGCATACGTCAGCACCACGTCCGGCTCCAGCTCCACAATCCTCTCATAATCCGCCGTCCCGTCGTACCCCACGTCAATGATTGGTTGGGCCGCCGAGACCAGTCTGGATGGCGAGACCACTGCCACCCTCGGCACGTTAAGAGGGGGGACCGGAGCGGAGCGCAGCGGAGCGAGCGGTGGGGCCGAGCGAAGCGAGGCGGTCGAGCCGCCAGAGCTGGTCTCGGAGGCCCAGATGTAATCGACTCCGCTGGCGCCGACGATGAGGTCGGTGCGGCCCAGGGCGTCGAGGAAGCCGTAGTGCGAGGTGCTCATGACGATGAGACGACGCAAGGGCCGGTCGACCACGAGCGAGTCCTTGGAGCCATCAAAAGGGGAGACGGACACGACGGTCCATCCCCCCTGAGGTCTCTCGAATATGTCCAGAAAAGCCGGCTCACCGGCATCCGCCACCGACTGAGCGGAATGTCTCCCACCGCAGGAACACAACAACGCCCCCAGTGCGGCAAACAGAAAGACAAAGCGGCGGAACATATTCATTTAGAAAAGCTTACCTCCTTGGAACTTTCCCTGGAGCCGAGCCACGGCATCACTCAGGTCCTCACCCTCAAGAGGCTTGCTCATCGCAGCCTTGCGCTCCTTGTCGAAACGCTCCCTCAAGAGCGCGAACTGGCGCTTGGTGTCCATCGTGAACTCACCATTCTCAATCCAGGCGAAATACGCCGGCTCAGTCTCGTAGACAGATTTCGCCGTCCTTCCCTTGTGTTTCCCGAAGCTGATCACCGGCTCATTGTCCGATCCCAGAACCAGCCTTCCGGCATAGTCTACAGTCCTTGGCCTGCCCCCGACACCGGAAAGGAAATCAACATCGTTTTTCAGTACCATCTCATGGTGCTTGTCAGCCACCTGGTACATCTCCAGCTGGCCTTTGAGCACCTCGTAGGTCGCCATCGTGTCCGCCTCGGCGGAATGAGCGTTCTCGAAATCCTCGCCCCCGCAATAGAAGCGGTAAGCCGCCCTGAGGTTGCGGGGCTCCATGTAGTGGTAGATAGTCTGCACATCGACCATCCTCTTTGCGTGGAGGTCAATGTCCAGGATGTCAAGCATCCCCTTGGCTTTGTCCTTGTTCGCCTGAGTCGCTCTCGGATCGGAGATCCTGTGAAGGCAATATGCCCTCACACGCTCAATCTCCTCGGCGAGCATCGGAAGATCGAACTTGGCTGAGTTGAATCCTGCCAAGTCGCTGTCCCTCAGCCATTCCATGACCTCGGGAACTATCTCGATGAATTTCTTCTCCCCGACAAGCATCTCATCCGTTATCCCATTGACCTCGGTGGCCCTGGGATCCATTTTCTTCTGGATGCCGTTGGCATAGTCCCAAGGGCATACCCGCCATGTCTTTGTCTCATGATGGGAGTCCGGGAAGACCTTGACGAAACTCAGCTCGACTATGCAGTCTGTGACGATATTAAGCCCCGTGCTCTCGATGTCGAAGAACAACAGGGGCTTTTGAAGTGAAAGTTCCACAGTGGATTAACTATCTTTACTGGACCATGATCGGCATCAAGATGCCGCAAATCTTCTCGCTCGAGGCATCATCCTCGGAGGGGACTATCAAGGCGGCCCTGCGGGCGTCAGCGAACTTCATGACGACAGTGTCGCAACTCATGTTGGAGAGTATCTCCCCGAGGAATGTCGACTTGAAGCCGATGGTGAGCTCGTCGCCGTTGTAGTCGCAAGGGACTTTCTCGTATGCGGCGATAGCGAAACCAAGATCCTGGGCTGTGATCTCCATCTGGCCGGGCTTGAGGTCGAGCTTGATGTGGTTGGAGGCCTTGTTGGCGCAGACGGCCACACGGCGAACCGTGTTCAGGAACAGGCTCCTGTCGATCTTGAGGATTGAGGAGTTGTTCTGGGGGATAACGTCACGGTATTTGGGATATTTCCCGACAATCAGCCTGCAGACCATCGTCGTCCTTCCGAAGGAGAACACCACGGTGCTGGAATCGAAAGCGACCTCGACGTCACCATCCTCCTTGTCGACTATGGCCTTCAGCACATTCGCCGGCTTCTTGTGGAGAATGAATGAGCACTTCGCGGCTGCCTTGGCGTCCTTGGTGGTGTAGCATATCAGCTTATGGGAGTCGGAGGCCACGAGGGTGGTCGAATCCGTGTCGAAATCGAAATAGATACCATTCATCGCCGGGCGGATCTCATCGTCTGCGGTGGCGTAAACAGTGCTGTTGATTCCCTCGATGAGACTCTTGGCGGGGAATATGACCTTCTCGGCATCGTCAGAGGCACCCTTGATCTCGGGATAGTCCTCGGCGGGGAAATACGGGAGGACGGAATTACCACTTGTCCAATCGCACTCGATTGAGCTGTCGCTGGAGGTCCTGACGGACACCGGCTGGTCGGGAAGCTCTTTCAAAAGATCTATGATGTGCCTCGCCGGAACAGCGATCCTCCCTTCCTCCTCGGTGGTGTCAACCTCGATCTCGGTCCTCAGGGTGAGTTCGGAGTCAGAGGCGGTGACCTCGAGGATGTTGCCCTTGAGGTCAAAAAGGAAGTTCTCCAGGATTGGGAGGGCGGACTTGGCCGGAATGGCCTTGGAGATGTTCATCAGCCCTTTGAGCAGCTCTACGCTGGAAACGTTGAATTTCATATCGTCATGTTTTTTGATTTCGTCGATTGGCGGCGCCGTTTCATCTAGCGCCAATCACAAATATAGTAATATTCCTCGAAAATCCTTTCACTCCATGGCATCTTATTTGAAAAATACCCCTTCCGGAAAAAATTTTAAAAGTAACAATATGTCAGTAATGAAGAAAAGTATTATCACAGTCGTGCTGTCAGTGCTGCTTAGCGTGCTGGCGGCCTACGGTGTGCTGAAAGCCGCCACCGTTAACGGCGAGTCGGACAATGTGTCGGGTCCCGCCACGAACACAGTCACAAAGACTGTCAATCTGGCACAATCTGATTATCCTGATTTGACATATGCCGCCGAGGCGGCAGTTGAGGCTGTAGTCTATGTGGAAGTGACCGCCACCCAGCAGTATCAGATGGATGACCCGTTCTTCCGCTTCTTCTTCGGGGAGAGCGCTCCCCAGTCCAGGCAGGTCCAGGGTAGTGGTTCGGGCGTTATCATCCGTCCGGACGGTTACATCGTGACCAACAACCACGTTGTGGCTAACGCCACCAAGATCCAGGTCACCCTGAACAACAACAAGACTTATGACGCCACCGTGATCGGTACCGATCCGGCCACTGATGTCGCCCTGATCAAGATCGACGCCGAGGGTCTCGCGACCCTTCCTTTCGGTGACTCCGACAAGCTCAGGCTGGGCGAGTGGGTACTCGCCGTTGGAAGCCCTATGGGCTACCAGCTCCGCGGCACCATCACCGCCGGTATCGTCAGCGCCAAGGGCCGCCAGATGGGTCATGACCCGAGGGAGAACAACACTCTCCAGATCGAGTCTTTCATCCAGACCGACGCGGCTGTCAACCCCGGCAACTCCGGTGGCGCCCTTGTCAACAAGACCGGTGAGCTGGTGGGCATCAACACCGCCATTGTCTCCCAGACCGGGTCATATTCCGGATATTCATTCGCTGTTCCCGTCAACATCGTCAAGAAGGTGGTCGGTGACCTCATCGACTTCGGCTCAGTCAAGCGCGCGGTGCTTGGAATCCAGATGATTGACCTCACCGAGGCGCTCGCCAAGAAGCTCGAATATGAATCGACTGATGACATGTCGAAAAAATTGAAACTTTCTTCGCTGGACGGCGTATATATTGATGAGGTTGTCAAAGGCGGAGCGGCCGACAAAGCCGGTGTGCAAAAGGGCGATATCCTTGTCGCCGTTGACGGTCAGAAAGTGAAGAACGGCTCAGCTGTGCAGGTGAAAGTCAATTCCTTCCATCCTGGTGACAAAGCCAAGCTCACTGTTCTCCGTGACGGAAAAGAGAAGACTCTTGACGTGACGTTCCAGGGCAGCAGCACCGAGAACGGAACTGTGGTGGGAGACGGAGAGATCGCTTTCTACGGGACCACCCTGAAGCAGGCTCCTAAGGAGACTCTTGAGAAACTCGGCCTGAGCCATGGTGTGCAGGTGATTTCTGTTGGAAGCGGCAAGATGCTTGAGGCTGGTGCCTCCGAGGGACTCATCATCACCTACGTCAACGACCAGCCCGTCAGCAAACCTCAGGATGTCGTGGACATCGCCAAGGCCGCCAAGAGGTCTGTCTACGTCGAAGGCGTCACCGCCAACGGCAGGAAGGCTTTCTTCGGCTTCGGAAAGGAATAAGCTTCGGCTACTGATCGAACATTCCCGGCAGGGCGGTCGTAGCCTTGCCGGGAATTGTTTTTTGTAAAGATATATGAGGCAACTAAAGATCACAAAATCCATCACCAACCGCGAGAGCGCGTCGCTGGACAAGTATCTCCAGGAGATCGGCCGCGAGGAGTTGGTGTCTCCAGAGGAGGAGGTCGAGCTTTCACAGAGGATCCGCAAGGGAGACCAGGCGGCCCTCGAGAAGCTCACAAGGGCCAACCTCAGGTTCGTCGTTTCCGTGGCGAAACAGTATCAGAACCAAGGCTTAAGCCTTCCTGACCTGATCAATGAGGGCAACCTCGGCCTGATCAAGGCCGCTGAGAAGTTCGATGAGACCAGGGGTTTCAAGTTCATCTCCTACGCCGTGTGGTGGATCCGTCAGTCAATACTCCAGGCCCTGGCCGAGCAGTCCAGAATCGTGAGGCTTCCCCTTAACCAGGTGGGTTCCCTGAATAAGATCAACAAGGCTCTCTCCCAGTTCGAGCAGAAGAACGAGAGGGCTCCTTCCAACGAGGAGCTCGCCGAGATGATCGACATCCCCCAGGACAAGATCTCAGATACCTTAAGGGTCTCAGGCAGACATGTTTCCGTGGATGCTCCTTTCGTTGAGGGCGAGGACAACAGCCTGCTGGATGTCATCCCTAATGATGACTCCCCGATGGCCGACAAGGGACTTGTCAACGAGTCTTTGAGCACTGAGATAGAGCGCTCACTCCAGATACTCACCGTCCGCGAGAGGGAGATCATCAAGAGCTTCTTCGGCATCGGCTGCCAGGAGATGACCCTCGAAGAGATAGGGGAGAGGCTTGACCTCACCAGGGAGCGTGTGCGCCAGATCAAGGAGAAGGCTATCCGCAAACTCAAGAAACCATCAGCAAGCAAACTACTTAAAACCTATCTGGGATAAGAATGACTCCGGATCAATTCATCGCCCTGAAGGCTTCAGAAGCCATTAAGGCAATATACGGGGCGGAGATCGAGCCGTCCGCCTTGCAAGTCGGCGTGACGCGCAAAGAGTTCGAAGGCGACTATACCCTGGTCGTCTTCCCTCTTTTAAGGATGTCCCGTACCACGCCCGAGAACACGGGCAAGGCCATTGGCGATTGGCTTGTGGCTAATGTCCCTGAGATCAGCGGTTTCAATTGCGTGAAAGGCTTCCTGAATATTCTTTTCTCGAACCTTTATTGGAATGAGCTCTTCTCCGAGATAGTATCCACGGAGGACTTCGGTTACCTTCCCTCCACGGGGAAGAACGTCATGGTCGAGTTCAGCTCGCCCAACACCAACAAGCCCCTCCATCTGGGCCATATCCGCAACAATCTCCTGGGCGATTCCGTCTCCAGGCTCCTTAAGGCCAGCGGCAACAACGTGATAAAGACCACGATTGTCAACGACCGAGGCATCCACATCTGCAAGTCGATGCTGGCGTGGCAGAAGGTTGGGGAAGGCGCGACTCCTGAGTCCACAGGTCGCAAAGGCGACCATCTTGTCGGGGATATGTACGTGGCTTTCAACGACATATTCAAGAAAGAGGTCGAGGAACTCGTTGCAGGTGGCATGGACGAGGAGACCGCCAAGAAGGAGGCTCCTTGCCTCAAAGAGGCCCATGAGATGCTACGTCAGTGGGAGGCCGGTGACAAGGATGTCCGTGACCTGTGGCAGCGGATGAACAAGTGGGTCCTTGACGGATTCGACGAGACCTATGCCGCATTGGGTATATCCTTCGACAAGGTTTACTTCGAGAGCCAGACCTATCTTCTCGGGAAAGAGTTGGTACAGAAGGGGTTGGATATGGGCGTTTTCGTCCGTGAGGCCGATGGTTCGGTGTGGTGCGACCTCACCGCCGACGGTCTTGACCGCAAGCTTCTGCTCCGTTCCGACGGTACCTCTGTCTATATCACCCAGGATCTCGGTACCGCCGAGAGAAGGTTCGCTGAATACAGCCTCGACTCCCATGTTTACGTGGTGGGCGATGAGCAGAACTACCATTTCCAGGTCCTGAAGCTCATCCTCAAGAAACTTGGGTTCTCATGGGCGGACGCCATCTACCATCTCTCCTACGGCATGGTGGAGCTTCCCGAGGGCAAGATGAAGTCCAGGGAAGGCACTGTGGTCGACGCTGATGACCTGATCGAGAAAATGTACCAGGAGGCGAAGGCGACCTCCGAGGAGTCCGGAAAGCTTGATGACATGAGCGATGAAGAGAAGGAGAAACTCTTCAAGATGATCGGCTTAGGTGCACTTAAGTATTTCATCATCAAGGTGGATCCCAAGAAGACCATGCTCTTCAATCCCAAGGAGTCCATCGACTTCAACGGCAACACCGGTCCCTTCATCCAATATACCCACGCCCGTATCCGCTCAATCCTCAGGAAGGCTTCTGAGAAGGGAGTCGGTTACGCTGAAGGAACCCTTCCGTCTGTCGAGCTGAGCGCCAAGGAGATACGTCTGATTAAGCTGCTCAACCTCTTCCCGTCGAAGGTGGCTGAGGGGGCAGAGGCATATTCCCCGGCCGTCATCGCTAACTATGCCTACGATCTCGCCAAGGAGTTCAACCAATATTACCACGAGACACCGATTCTCAAGGAAGAGGACGCCTCGATGCTCCAGGCGCGCCTTGTGTTGATCGACACCCTCTCGGCAGTGCTCCGCAGGGCAATGGGTATTCTTGGAATAGAGCTTCCGGAGAGGATGTAAGACCCTATGGAGCCGGGTTACATGTTCCCTACCTCGAAGAAGGAGGTCGATGCCCTCGGTTGGGACTACATCGACGTCATCTTCTTCACTGGGGACGCGTTTGTGGACCATCCTTCTTTCGGGACGGCCTGCATTTCACGGTGGCTCCAGAAAAACGGCTACAGGGTGGCTGTCGTGCCCCAGCCCAACTGGAGGGATGATCTCAGGGATTTCAAGAAACTAGGAGCCCCAAGGCTCTATTTCGCCGTCAATTCCGGGGCCATGGACTCCATGGTCAACCATTATACCGCCGGCAAGAGGCTTCGCCACGACGACGCATATACCCCTGAGGGAAAGGCCGGAGCCCGTCCAGACTACGCTGTGAGCGTATATTCCCGGATCCTCAAGGATCTTTATCCTGAGGTTCCGGTCGTGATTGGGGGAGTCGAGGCATCGCTCCGGCGGTTGACGCATTACGACTACTGGAAAGACGAGCTTCTTCCCTCGATACTGCAGTGGTGCCCGGCAGACTACCTCTGTTACGGGATGGGGGAGAAGACGATGCTGGAGCTCACTCGGGCCATCGAGGACCGCAGGAGCCCGCATCAGATCCGTCAGATCCCCCAGATAGCCTTCAAGATGACCGGTAAGCCGAAATCCTCTCCGGACACCATCGTTCTGCGCTCTTTCGAGGATTGCCTTGCCGACAAGAAACTCGTCGCCGAGAATTTCCATATCATCGAGACCAACGCCAACATGCTCCACGCCAAGACGATCGTGGAGCCGGTCGGGGACGGGTATGTCCAGGTCAACCCGCCGCAGCCGCCGTCCACGACCGAGGAAATGGACTCCTACTGGGACCTTCCCTTTACCAAGCTGCCCCATCCTCGCTATCGTGGGAAGCGCATCCCGGCCTATGACATGATCAAGGACTCCATCATCACCCACCGAGGGTGTTTCGGAGGCTGCAACTTCTGCACTATCGCCGCCCATCAAGGCAAGTTCATACAGTCCCGCTCGAAGGAATCCATTGTCTCTGAGGTACGTAGGCTAGCCGAAATGCCGGAGTTCTCCGGGAATATATCTGATCTTGGGGCCCCTACCGCCAACATGTACATGATGACCGGGAAAGACCCTTCGAAGTGCGCCATCTGCCGGCGTAAGTCCTGCCTTTTCCCTTCCGTCTGTGTGAATATGAACCGGTCGCATGCTAGGTTGTTGGAGTTGTACAAGGCTGTTGATGCTGTCCCGGGAGTGCGTCACTCGTATATTGGCAGCGGCATACGCTACGACTTGTTCTTGACTCCTGATGGTTTCGTGGATGAGACCTCCAGGCCATATTTGCGTACCCTCGTGCTCGACCATACATCCGGGCGCCTTAAAGTGGCTCCTGAGCACACTGAGGACAGGGTTTTGCAATATCTCGGCAAGCCTTCATTCAAGCTTTTCGAGAGGCTTAGAATCGAGTTCGATAAGATTTGCCGAGAAAATGGTCGGCGGACCGGAATAGTGCCGTATTTCATCTCATCCCATCCAGGATGCACCATGAAAGACATGGAGAATCTGTCCAGGCATCCGGCGTTGCGGGGAATATTCATGGATCAGGTGCAGGATTTCACGCCCACTCCGATGACGACATCATCGGTCATGTACTACACGGGATTGGATCCGAGAAACATGCGTCCAGTGTTCGTGGAAAGGGATCCGGAGCGGAAAAAACGGCAGAAATCATTTTTCTTCAGAAAAAAGTAGCGCGGATGTGTCGCGATTAAGAAAAAAGTCTTAATATTGCACCGCAAAGAAGATTAAAGAGTATGAATCCAGATTTAAGGAAAAGGCACGTTGTGAGTTATGAGAACATGTCGGAGGAATTGGCCGCCTTGTTCAATGAGAAGTATCCCAGGGGATTCAACGACTATCTGCCGGATTTAGTTAAGTACACTAAACCTGACGGCACTCCTTTCAACGCCGTGACCATCGAGACTCCAGATTCCATCTATCTCGTGAAGATCAAGCTGAAGACCGATGACGCCGAGGCGCTTGAGAGGTGGCTTGAGGGCGAGGAAGACGCTGAGAATGAGGAGGTCGCCGGATCCTCCGCCGACGCCCCAGCGGATTCCACCCTGCCCGATGACAACATCTCCCAGTACGGCGGGGATGATGGCGGGGACGACGCCTAGCCAAGGGCTTTGACCGTTTCAGGTCCCGGTCTCTTCTTAGATTCCCGGTCTCTTCAGAGATTCTGTCCAAATACTTTTCTATATTTCTTCGGGTTGGCTGTCATTGCCTGCCCGTTTTTTTTTTTTTGTTTTTCGGAAGGCGTTGATAATCTGTTATTTACAGAAAATGCGTAGATATTTTTGCTACGCATTTTTTATATATATTTAATATTCAGCCACTTCCGGAATACGCTTACTTAATATCCCTTTTGGTTGCCAACTGGGTTGGATAGCCTATACCCCGCCCCTGCTGCTCAGCCTCAGCTGCTCCAGCCCTTGCTGAAATAGCCTTAGCTGTCCCAGTCCTCCGCCCCGTCTCCGCTGCCCCAGCATCATCGGCTGCAGCCCTCCGCCCCGCCTCCGCTGCCCCAGCATCATCGGCTGCGGCTTTCCGCCCCGCCTCCGCTGCCCCAGCATCATCGGCTGCAGCCCTCCGCCCCGCCTCTGCTGCCCCAGCCTCATCGGCTGCGGCTTTCCGCCCCGCCTCCGCTGCCCCAGCATCATCGGCTGCAGCTTTCCGCCCCGCCTCCGCTGCTCCAGCCTCATCGGCTGTAGCTTTCCGCCCCGCCTCCGCTGCCCCAGTCTCATCGGCTGCAGTTTTCCGCCCTGCCTCCGCTGCCCCAGCCTCATCGGCTGCGCCATGTGTCCGGGATTTATGGACATGTGGGGCGTTTTCCCCCTGCTGGCGTCCCATGTGTCCGGAGTTTGGGGACATATGGCGCGTTTCCCCCTGCAGGCGTGCCATGTGTCCGGATTTCGGGGACATGTGGGGCATTTTCCCCCTGCAGGTGCGCCATGTGTCCTAGATTTGGGGACATGTGGCACAGAATGTACGGAAAGTGAGGGAAATGCAGGAAGGTCAGGAAGTGCGGGAAAGACATTGAAAGCTGGGAGGATTCTTGTATATTTGTTAATACTTAAACATCGTATAGCTATGGAGAATTTCAATTTCGAATCTGTCCAACCGCAGGACTCACCACTTGAATTCTGGCTCGTGACCACCGACCACACGACTGACAGGATCTGGTTCAAGGACGACCAGGACTTTAAGGTCGGCATGAATTACATCGCTATCATCGCCATTCTTTCAGGAATAGATGTGTTAGCATTCATACTGATGTCTAATCACGTCCACCTGGTGCTCCAATGTTCCAATGAAGAGGCGGAATGGTTAATTAACGAGTTCAAAAGGAGATATTCCGAATATCTGAGCAAGCGATATGGTAAAAGCGAATCCCTCCGTGAGATACGCAATGATATTCGCCCTATATACCTCGAGGATGAGTCTGTGGAAAGAACCATCGCCTACGTTCTTATGAACAGTGTGGCAGCCAATATATGTGTCTCGGCGACTGACTACCCTTGGGGAAGTGCCGGCGCATACTTCAGAATAGCGGAATCAAGGGGATACAAGGTAGGTGATATCTCAGCCCGCAAGCGCCGCATAATTCTTCATAGCAGGGCGGAACTACCTGGGAATGTGATAATTGGAGAAGGCGGATATATTCTCCCCGAATCTTTTATTCCTGTCAAATTTGTGGAATCGGTTTTTAGGAGTCCTAAACGCTTGAATTATTTCTTGATGAATTCGTCAAAGGCGAAGAGGATACGTGAGTCGAAGGATTCAGGAATACTGTCCTTTCGGGATCAGGTTATCTTCGGAGCCCTGCCTGACATGTGCCGGACGCTATTCCAGAAAAAGTCCTCATCATCTCTCTCTGAAGATGAGATGAATAGGCTCGTCACTGAGGTTAGATACAGGTTTAACGCTGATGTCGCCCAGATTGCTCGAATCCTCGGTCTGAAGTATACTGATGTTGTGAATATTCTCGAGCGGTTTTAATCCCTCCTTCAGGTGTGCCATGTGTCCGGTTTTTATGGACATGTGGGGCAATTACCCCCTGCAGGTGTGCCATGTGTCCGGCAATTTGGGACAGATGGAGCGATTTTCGGGGGATTCTTGTAACAATGCGGGAAAGATTTCGTTTATTAGATGGAGGCTGGAAGATATGCTGGGGTTGAAAGGTGTAGGTAGACCGGCAGGTTGTTTGGTCGGTGGTGCGGGAGATGGTACAGATGATGCGGTAGATGGTACGGAAAGTTGAGAGGCAGATGGCCGGTAGAGGCTGCGGCCTAGGATTTAAGAAATGACCAGGGAAGAGTCCATAAAGATATACCAGACATATTCACGGAAGTTGTTCAATATCAGCTTCCGGATTGTCGGGAACAGCGCTTTGGCGGAGGAGATCATGCAGGACACCCTCTTGAAGTTCCTCTCTACGGCAGATGCTCTCGCTTCCGGTTCGCCACAGGCCACCGGCCGTACTCAGCCGCGGCGAAGCGAGGATGGATGTGGCCGAAGCGAGGATGGAAGCGGCCTGGGCGAGAATGGACTCGGCCGGGGCCAGGTGGCGGACCGGGATGATGGGGTGCGGCGAAGCGAGAATGGATGCGGTCGAAGCGAGGATGGACTCGGCCGGGGCCAGGGGCGGAGGGAGTCGGCGTGGCTGACGAAAACTTGTGTGCGGGCTTCGATTGACGCTTTGCGGAAGATGAGACGGGAACGGGAGTTCCTTGATGAATACGCGGGCGAGGGGATCGAGGATTGTGGCGAGGAGAACGGAGGCGTGGGATTCGTCGATGTGGATGGAGGTTCTCTCACGGTGAAGAGGGTGAAAACCGCGATGGACACACTCCCGGAGCAGTACAGATTGATCCTGACCTTGGTCTTGATTGAGGGGCTGGACTATGAAGAGATCAGCGATATGACAGGAGAGAGGGAAGGTGCTCTTCGCACGAGGTTCTCAAGGGCCAGAAAGATGCTGGCGGAAAGGCTGAGAAATGGCTGATAAAGATTATTATTTGATTATTCAGAAGGATGATGAATAACTTAGAGGAATACATTAAAAGAAACCGGGAAGCGTTTGATGATAAGGAACTTCCGGAGGGGCATGCGGATAGGTTTGAGAGGCGGTTCGAGGCCCTTCGCTCCGCTCAGGGAGACAGGATGGCCGATCAGGTCGGCCATGACGGCCGTATTAGGCTTGATGGTCCGGTCGGCCATGACGGGCGGATTGGGCGTGACGGTCAGGTCGGCCATGATGGCCGGATTGGCCGCAATAGGCAGGCCGGGCATGATGGCCGCGTCGGCAGTGACGTGCAGGGAATGCAGGGAATGCAGGGAATGCGGGGAATGCAGGGAATGCAGGAAAGGAGGATTTCCTGGACGGCGGTTATGGGATGGGCTGCCGCGGTGGCGGCGGCGATCGCGGCGGTTGTCATATTCATAAATAGCCCGGAAGAAAAGCATGAGGATTGGTTCGCCGGTGTCGGGGAAGACCAGAGGGAGATTTGCCAGACCTATTATGGTAAGATGGCGGATTTTTATGAGGCGATTCTAAGGGACGACATCGATGAGGCGAGACTGGGTGCATTAGAGTCGATCGCGGCTGAGAATGTCCCGATGGTGGATCAGTTGCCCGATGAACTCGATCCGGAAACAAGGGCGGCGATATTAAAAGAGTATTACGGCGCTCTTCTGGACGGAATGGAAAGGTTGAATAATAGTGTGTTTAATTAATAAAGTATTGAAAATGAAAAGATTGATTATCGCTCTGGCGGCACTGGCCATGGGGCTCGCCGCTTATGCAGGGGAAATCCCCGGCGCCAACACCACAAAGGATTACAATTTCAAGAATTTCACCGGGATCAGTGTCAGCGGGATCGTCAATGTCGAGTTGAAAAAGTCGGACACATGGGGCGTGAGCGTGAATCTACCCGAGGAAATAGTTGATTATATGGTAGTTGGAGTAAAGGACAATGAGCTTGTAATCGGTTTTAAGACTATTCCCATGAAACTCCAGAAGCATCTCAAGGATTGGAAAGTCACCGCTAATATCTCGATGCCTCTCCTCACGAGCCTGGAGATGTCAGGGGCTACGAAGTTCTCTACTTCCGATGCGTTTGATATCGGGGAGCGGACTTTCAAGATGGAACTCTCAGGTGCGGCTAAGGCTAAGGGTATCAATATCACCGCGAGGGGATTGAAGGTGGAGATGGGAGGCGCCGCGGGCGCTGATGTCACCGGGCTATTTGATGACGTTGACATCGAGATGGGCGGAGCTTCCAGATGCGATTTCAATGTCTCGGCCATCAAGCTGAAACAAGATTTATCCGGTGCGGCAAAGGCGTATTACAATGGAGATTTCAATTATGTAACTCTCGATGCTTCAGGCGCTGGAGTGTTCTCAATTAAAGGAATGGTCAATAAGATGAATATCGATGCGTCGGGTGCTGTCAAGGTAGAGACTTATGATGCTGAGATCTCTGACGCTACCGTCAGTTTCTCCGGAGCGGCCTATGGCGAGCTCAATGTGCTTAAGACTTTGGCTGTCGAATTGAGCGGCGGGGCGAGTGTCCGTTACAAGGATAATGATGGTCTCGATCTGGACATCATCTCCATGGGCAGGGGAGCGTCGCTGAAGCGCATCCCAAGAGACTAAGGTCTCCATCCGGAACCGCCACTGGCACCGGCCGTACTCAGCCGCAGCGAAGCGAGAATGGACGCGGCCGGGGCCAGGTGGCGACCGGAGATTCTTCGCTGCGCTCAGAATGACAGTAGGCGCTCAGAATGACAGGAGCTCAGGGACCGGGCTAAGCGGTCTGGAGCATGGCCCGGCAGAGAGTGTCGGAGCCGGAGCGGGCGAGAAAGAAGAAGCGGGAGTCGCAAATCTTCTTGAAGGCCACGGAGAAGTCTTGTCTCTCCGTGGCTTTCTCACGGAAATCCATATCGATCCTCAGTTGAAGCCCCATGGCCGACTCGGCATCCGGCATGACAGCCCTGAATTTATTAATGAAACGACGTGCCAGACGTGATGGATTCTCAGCTATCACGTCTTTTTGTGCCGTTTTGGGAAGAATCCACTCGATTCTTCCTCTTCCTATCTCATGACCCTCACTATCAGTGAGTGAAACATTTCTGTTTAATAGAGTAACAATATTGTTAAGCCCCGAATCGACCATAATGTTGACTGTTTCGTCGCATTTAGGACGCTCGTCAATCTCAAAAGAGCACCTTGAGAGGAGGCACATCCCGTAGCCCTCCTCAATCATGGTCCGATGTGTCGCGTTAAGGATATATCCGCAAAGCGAGGCGACGGTGACTCTGCCGTCGACAGCTGTCGCATCCTGTCCGATCGAATACTCAAAAGCTTTCATTCCGTCTGTCTATTTAAGTTTGTTCATGTTTGTCGAACCTTTCGACTGAAACAAAAATAAAAAACAGCCAGCTTGTGACGAAAATGTTGTGGCATCATGCGGTAAAAATGTGATTGAATCATTGTTTGGCGGGAAAAATGGCCTATATTTGTGACGAAATTAGTGTGATTCTGATTTCGTCACTTTGTATAAAGGTATGAAATAATAGTTATGGACACGACTTTGAGAATATCAAAAGGCTACGGCAACCAGGTCAAATACGCCATACTCCTGCCAGCCTTCTTTTTCTTCTTCATATTCGTTTATCACCCTTTCTCATTCAGGGAGTATTTCGACGTCGGAGGGAAATCATGGACCTTCCATCTCCTGATGTTGACATGCATTATGATCGGAGTCCTCGCTTTAACGAGGCTTGTCTTCAGCGCATTGTACAATTATATTCCTTTCAGGTGGTGGCATTATGTCCTTTGGTGTCTTGGGGAGGTCCTGGTGACTTCATTTTTCTTCGCCTTGTATATCACCCTGTTTTATATGAAGAGCGGCGGGATGCCATATTTCAACGCCCTGCCCTATGCCTTTAACCTTACCCTGATGACCTTGGTTTATCCCTATGTCATTGCGATAGCTGTCAGGGTAATCATGAACAAGAACTCGGATCTTGAGAACGTCGTGAAGGAGCCGGAGGAGACTCTTCTGAAGTTCTATGACGAGCACAAAAGGCTTAAGCTGACTATCGATCCTTCGGCTGTCATGTTCATTGCCGCTGACGAGAACTACATCAAGATCAATTATTTAGAGAATGAGAGGGTGCGGGTATATCAGCTCCGCAACTCGATGAAGAGTTTCGAGGCGGACGCCGCCAAGCATGGGTTCGTGCGCTGCCACAGGTCATATTACGTCAACCCCCGGCACGTCAAGTTGCTGAGCCGGGGGAAGGACGGAATAATCTACACTGAGTTCATCAGGGAGGGCGTAGGCCGGATCCCTGTCAGCAAGCAATATTACCAGAAGCTCGCTGACATGCTTTAATATTCAAATCCGAAATACTCGCCTTTGCGGTCGGTTGGCACGCCTGACTTCATCCAGACGGGCATCGGCTCGCCCTTGAGGTAGTGGTCAAAGAACTGCGAGAGCCTCTTGGATAGGTCCTTGCAATTGCGCCTCTCCACGAGATTGTGGGCCTCGTCGTTATATTCAAGGAGCCAGCAAGGCTTCCCGAGACGCCTCAGGTCGGAGAAATATTCGATGCCTTGGTACCACGGCACGGCCCCGTCGTTGTCGTTGTGCATGATCAAGAGCGGGGTCTGGACCTTGTCGGCGTGGAATATTGGGGAATTCTCGATGTAGAGGTCGAGGCCGCCCTCGTCCCAGAGGGTCTTGCCGATGCGGCTCTGGCCATGCTCATATTGCCCGGCCCTGGTCATGCCTGATTCCCAACGGATTCCGCCGTAAGCTGAGGTCATATTGCCGACCGGCGCTCCGGCTCCGGCGGCGGCGAACATATTCGTCCGTGTCACTAGCCAGGCTGTCTGGTAACCGCCCCAGCTCTGGCCTTGGATCGCCATCTTTGTCTTGTCGGCGAAAGGATACTTCTCGCAAAGTGCCTCAGCTCCCGAGCAGATGCAGTTGTAGGAGCTCTCGCCAGGGTGGCCGTCCTTGTAGACGATGTCCGGGACGAATACCACGTAACCTCTTGAGGTATAAAAGCTTAAGTTGACCGTCGAACGGCTTGGCGCAGGGGACCAGAAGTTATAGAGCTGGTCGGAATATTTCTCATAGAAATAGATCATCACCGGGAGTTTCTCGCCAGGCTTGATTCCTTCGGGAATGAATACGAGACCTTTAAGAGGCGTGCCGTCGTAGGCTTTCCACTCGAAGAGCTCAGCGTCGCCCCAGCGATAGTCCTTCATCTGGGGATTGATGGCGGTGAGCTTGGTACTCGTGGCGAAGAAATCGGAGGTCGTGTAGAGGTCGAACGGGTTGCGGAAGTTGCCCTTCAAGTAAGCTATCGTACCGTTCGGAGACATACGAGGGTTCTGGAATGTGAAAGTGTCGGTGAACCACTTAAGTGTCTTGGCTGGTTTGGCGAGGCTCAGGCGGCCATAGCCGTTCTTCTTGTCGTCCTCATTAAGGACGCTCAGGAAGAGTTCCTCCTTGGGATTCCAAGTGATGGATACGCCGCTCCTGCGCTCGTTGTCGGTGCGGGTGTCCCTGCGGAAATCCATGACCCTGAAGCGATTGTGTGTCTGGCGACCGGTGCCGCCGGTGAGGTTCTCCGCCTTCGACCCATCGGGTGCGAACTTCCAGACATCATAGCGGTCCACGATCATCACGGCGTTGTCTCCTTCGAGCCACTTGGGCATGCCCTCGTACGGCCCGGGATAGAGGGTCGGATGGTCGTCTTCCTCGTTATGGAAGGCGACGCCGGTCTGTCCGGTCAAGTTGGCTTCCGTACCTGTGGCGATGTCACGGGTCTTCCACGCGCGCTCTGCCGGGTCGAACCAAATCAGGTATTTCCCTTCTGGAGAAATGTCGAACCTGCTGGCGTTGAAGTTCTTAGCTAAAGTCTTGCGGCTTCCGTCATTAAGGTTCACGAGGTAGTAGTCGCTGAAACTGCCATCCTTCCAGACGGACTCACGGACATATTCGGAATTATCCCTGGAGATCGCCCAGCCGGTCTTTCCTCCAGCGATCGGGCGGACGCTGTCGAAGAAGGAGGTGGTCAGAGGAATGATTTGAGCGCCAGCGACGGATCCTAGGTTGATCACCGCGGCATAGGTCTTCCGGAGCGTACCGTCCAGCCGTTTTTTCTGCTGCGGGGGTGTCAGCGGGGCGTCCCAGTTCCAGATGTCGAGGCGAGCTGTCTCGAAGTCCACTATGGTCGTGTCCTTCGGCGGCCTGATGGGAGCGATGCCTGTCATAATCCGTTGACCATCAGGGGTGAAGTACATGTCGCTGTTCTCCGTCAGGGTCCATCCGTCGGTGCCTTGAACCTTGGTGCCCTGGGGGATGAGCTCCGTGACGGTCCAAGTATAGGTTGCGGCTGCCGTGCCCGTTTTTGGCGTTATTTGGGCACGGGACTGGGTTTTTGCGGCTGCCGTGCCAGCAAAAGCCGCGTTTTCGGCACGGGTGGCCAGGAACATTGCGCACCGTTTGCTGCCGGTCTTGTTGGAGTCGGTCGTCGCGGTGAAAGCGATCTGCCTGGAAGCGTCGTCGAAAGCAGGGTGGAAATATTCCTGGGCACCGCTCTTAAGGGTGTCGAGGACGAGGTCTCCAGCACCGGGATAGCTCGCCAATATTATCGCCGTCGCGCTCAAGCTGTCCTTCTTGTCTTTTTTCGAGGTCAGCGCCAGGAGGGTACCGTCGTTGTTGAAGGTATACTTATCAATGTGCTTCAGGGTATCGGCCTGCCAGGTCCCGGGCCTCAGAAGTATGAGGCCGGAGGCTGCGCCGCCAGGTCTTACTGCACCCTTTTTGTCATGGCCGACTTGATCGGCCATCTTCCCCTTTGGTGCGACCGAAGGAATGGCTTTCCATGAGGATTTGTATGCGATGAAAGGCATCCCCAACTTCCCGGCGGAATAAGATTCCACTGACGGGAACTTCTTGATTTCCATTGTGGTGAGATTGACTACCGCAAGCGTGTCTTTAGCCATCTCATCCTTCTTTTTCTTGGCGATCCGCTCCTGTCTTGTCTTGGCGAATTCGGGTTTGATCCGGCACACCAGCCACTTTCCGTCTGGAGATAGAGTTGGCTGGTAACCACGCGGAATGGCAAGTTGCCCTGAGGCCGTTTTCTTCCCGGCTTTTGAGCCTTTGGAGGCCTTTCCGGAAGACAGTTTCCTGGCATATAAAGACCCGTCTCCCTCTTGCGGGTTGACAGACCAGACCATCGCGGATCCGTCGTCGCTGAGGGTCAGTCCCGACACGCTCTGCCAAGAGTCGTAAACATCATGATCCAGAGGCTTTTTCTGGGCTTGGGCCTCTTTCGGTGCAAGACTGAGCGCCATAGCGAGCGCCGCGGCCATCGTGAGTTTAATGATTCGCATATCTTACGTTTTAGAGTATTCGGATAATAGCATTCCAAATATAGCGAAATAATTTCAACCTAGCGGAGTGTTTGAAAAGGATGAATAATGATGCAAAATGGAAAAATTGAATGATTTTTATTTCAAAGTGGGCTGGGGGATACTTATTTAATATTTTTTATGCAAAAAAATGAGTAATTTTGTAGACTTTACGGTTAGGTAACCGCTCTTGGATTGGAGTGGCCCTTGATCAGGAGGGAAAATTCTGACTACCGGTTCTCACCCTTGCCTCTGGGCAGGGGAGAGAAGGTATTGTTTCTCAATCTGGTACGGGGCTTCAAGACGGAAGTGAATATGCCTGAAAAGGAAACGAATAAGGCCAACTGGTACCCGGTGAGGGTGCTGTACGGGAAGGCGGGGGCTGTCAAAAATACCCTGGACGAGGAAGACATCGAGTATTACTACCCGATGCGCCTGGTCGAGAAAGAGGTCGGCGGCTTGCTGAAATATGTCGAGGAGCCCCTGGTCCGATCCCTGATATTCATAAACACCACGCCGTCTGGCCTGCAGCGGGTGAAGACCCGGTACAGCGCATCCTTGATCCCGTATTATGGGAAGGTCGGCGAGAGCTCCCTGAAGGCGCCCGTGACAGTGCCGGACGACCAGATGGAGCGGTTCATCAAGCTCTGCGAGATGAAAGAGGCCGGTCTTGAGTATCTCGGCGAGGACGAGCCGAAGTACCATCTGGGCGATAAGGTGCGTGTGACTGAGGGAATATTCAAAGGCTTTGAGGGGCACATCAAGCGGATTCGCCACGACCGGAAGCTGATCGTGACGATCGAGGGGGTGGCGGCCTTCGCGACTCGGTTCATCCCGCCGGCGATGTTGGAGAAGATATGATAATAATAAACAATACAATGAAAATGAAGAAATTACTACTAATTGCGGTTGGAGCGGCGCTGATGCTGGCGTCGTGCTCTACACCGAAAAACATCGCCTATTTCCAGGACACGGAGGAGGCCGAGGGGGCGCAGATAGCTCAGATCCGGGAAATTATCCTGCAGCCTGGTGACGTGATATCGATAGTCGTGAACGCCAAGACTAATGAACTCTCTGCTCTTTTTAATCTCCCATACACAGCTCGTCGAATCGGTCAGAGCAGTGACAATTCCATTTCCGGCACTTCTGGTTCACAGATGTCCGGATATACCATAGCGCAGGATGGCACTATCGATTTTCCGACTTTAGGGAGATTGAAGGTCGCGGGGATGACAAAGCAGCAGGTTGCGAAGATGATAAAGGATGAGCTCCGCCTTCAGGGCCAGGCAAACGAAACTGTTGTGACTGTCGAGTTCATGAACTTGTCTTATGAAGTGCTTGGAGAAGTGTCTAGACCTGGGCGCTACTCAATCAATAAAGACGGGATGACCATTCTCGAAGCTATTGCTACTGCTGGGGATCTAGGGATTCAGGCTAAAAGAGAGAACGTTATGGTTTTGCGCAACGAGGACGGAAAGCAGAGAACGTATACCATAGACCTCTGTTCTACCCGCAGTATCATCTCCTCTCCAGCCTACTATCTTCAGCAGAACGATGTCATCTATGTGGAACCCAATGATCTTCGTAAGCGCCAGTCCAAGGTCAACGGTAACAACGTCCGCAACGCCTCGTTCTGGATGAGCCTTGGTACCTTCGCCACTACCATGATCCTTGCGGTTCAAAGGATAAGCAAATACATGTAATTGATTATAGAGTGATTATGGCTAATAACGAGATAAACGTAAACAACACCTCCCTTCAGGAAGAGGAATTCAACCTGCGGGAGTTTTTGCTCCGATGCATGTCGAAGTGGTATTGGTTTGTTATATCACTGATTCTATGCCTTTTGGTTGGAATCTATATTGTCATGACTACCGTTCCGGTCTATCATTCCTCTGCTGAGGTGCAGATCAAATCGGACACCAGGGGCCGCTCGATCGATTCCTCCAGCGAGTTTGCCGACATGGGCATGTTCATGACGAGGACAAATGTCTATAACGAGATGCGCACTTTCCGATCTCCTGACCTTATGGGTGATGTAGTCGAACAGCTCAAGCTATACATGGATTATAAATATTCTGGAAGGCGCTATGACATAACACTTTACGGAACATCTCTTCCTATGGAAGCAGAGCTTTTCGATATTCCGGACACGCAGAACGCATCCTTCCGGCTCTCATCCTCTAAGGATGGGAAGATCGTTTTGGATGATTTCAAGCGTATGGGCGAGAAGTTAGGAGGACGTGATGTTAAAGGTAGTTTGGGGGATACTCTTTCCACCCCTCTGGGGAGAGTTGCTATCTATAAAACTAGCTGCTATCCCGAGGGCGGTTACGGAAGATCATATACCGTGTATAAGTATTCCAAAAAAAAGGCCGTTGCTGACTGTATCAGGCGACTCACTGTTGCTCAAAGTGAAAAGAGGACAGATATGATAAATCTCGGAATTGACGATGTTTCCACCCAGAGGGCACAGGATATTGTCAGTACTTTGATCGCTGTTTATAACGTCAAATGGGTACAGGACAAGAACATGCTGGCGCGTGCGACCTCCGAGTTCATCAACGACCGACTCAAAGTGATCGAGGGCGAGCTCTCTAATGTCGATGCTGACATTTCATCCTACAAGTCTGCCAACATGATTCCGGATGTGGGAGCGGCCGCCGACCTTTACATGCAGCAGAATGCTGCCATCAACAACCAGATGCAGGAACTCAACAACCAGCTCTATATGGCCCGATACGTGAAAAACTATATTTCCAACGAAGGGAGTAACAACCAACCACTTCCTTCAAATATGGGCATTACTAATTCTGCGGTAGAGTCTCGCATCAATGAATACAACAAGCAGCTGATCGAGAGAAACAACCTCGTTGAGAACTCTGGAGAAAACAATGTTCTGGTAAAAGATATGGACAAGACTCTTGAATCGATGAGAAATGCCATATCGATGTCAGTGGATAATGAGATCATGGCTCTTAACACCCGATACAATGGTCTTCAGGGACAATCAAGGGCGACATCTGCTAAGATTGCTGCCAATCCGAAGCAGGCCAACCAGCTGCTTTCCGTCGAGAGGCAGCAGAGCGTCAAGCAGAGCTTGTACCTCTACCTTCTACAGAAACGTGAGGAGAACGAACTCTCGCAGGCTTTTACAGCCTACAACACTCGCATCATAAAGCATCCGCTTGTGTCGGGTCCTGTAGCACCAAGAAAGAGCCAGATCATGCTCGTCACTTTTCTGCTTGGATTGCTGATTCCTTTAGCTCTTGTGTATGTGATTATGGCCTCCGATACCAAAATCCACTCCAAGAAAGATCTGAGGGCCCTCTCACTTCCGTATTTGGGTGAGATACCGCTGGCTTTAAAGAAGAAGAATCTTCTCGGAAAGATCAAGAGGAAGGCTGCGGAACAGGGTACCGTGGTTGTGGAGCACGGCAATAGGAACTCCATCAACGAGGCATTCCGAGTGATGAGGACCAACCTCGAATTTATGACCAAAGACCCTGCGGCCAACGTGGTATCCACGACATCCTTTAACCCTGGATCAGGTAAGAGTTTTGTGACGATGAACATGGCTGTCTGTCTTGCTATTAAAGACAAGAAGGTCTTGGTGATTGACGGTGACCTCCGCCACGGCTCGCTCTCTGGTTTCGCTGGTAACCCTGAGAAGGGCCTCAGTGACTTCCTAGCAGGTAAGACCGAAGACATCAAGTCTCTCATAGTTCAGTCAGAGAACTATCCTAGCCTAAATGTACTTCCGATAGGGACGGTGCCCCCGAACCCTGCCGAGTTGATCGCTGACCCTAAATTCGGACAAATGATAGGGATGTTGAAAAAGGAATATGACTACGTGCTGATCGACTGTCCTCCGATTGATATCGTAACAGACGCTAAGATAGTCAACGAGTTCGTTGATAGGACGGTGTTCATACTCAGGGCCGGCCTCCTCGACAAAGAGCTTGTGCCCGAGCTTGAGTCGATGTACAAGAGGGGAGAGTACAACAACCTCTGTTATGTCCTCAACGGAACATCCTCATCCTCAGGTTACTATGGTCGCTACGGCCGATATGGACACTACGGCCATTACGGCCATTATGGCTACCATAGCTACTATGGTGGCAAAGAAGCGAAAGCCTAATCTAATATGTTTGAGTTAATACAATTGCCTTACGGCATCGATGCCCTGGAGCTTGTGATTAGTTCCAAGACTTTGGAGTTCCACCACGGTAAACACCTCAAGGGTTACGTTGATAATCTGAATAAGCTCATCGTAGGCACCGAGTTTGATAATATGCCCATAGAGGAGATTGTCATCAAGGCGCCCGCTGGCCCTATCTTCAACAATGCTGGCCAAGTTCTAAACCACAACCTCTATTTCACTCAGTTCAAGGTCATCGGTAAAGATGGGAAAGGTGGTATGTCATTGCCGGCTCCGACCGGCAATCTCCTTGCGCAAATCAACCGCCAATGGGGCACCTTAGACGCCTTCAAGGCCGAATTCGAGCAGAAAGGTGCAAGCCTTTTCGGCTCCGGCTGGGTGTGGCTCCAAGCAGACGCCAACGGTGAGCTCTCAATCGCTCAATATGCCGGCGCTGACAATCCTTTCGCTCACGGCTTAAAGCCTATCCTGACCTTCGACGTCTGGGAACACGCTTACTATCTTGATTACCAGAACCGCCGTGCTGCCTACCTCGCCGAGCTTTGGAGGATTGTTGATTGGGAGGTCGTTGAGGCGAGGTATAATGGTATATAATTATATGGCATACAAGGAATTAAAGTTTGCGCCGGATACCCTGTTTTTAGTAACAGGCGGAGCTGGGTTTATAGGATCGAATCTTTGTGAGGCTATCCTTAAACTTGGCTATAAAGTCCGTTGCCTTGATGATCTGTCCACTGGTAAACAAGCGAATGTGGATTTGTTCATTGATAATCCTCGTTACCAGTTCATCAAAGGTGATATAAAAGATTTTGACACATGTATGAGAGCATGTGAGGGCGTGGATTATGTTCTCAACCAGGCTGCCTGGGGGAGTGTGCCACGCTCTATCGAGATGCCTCTTTTTTATTGCGCCAACAATATCCAAGGCACACTCAACATGATGGAGGCGGCTCGTCAGAACTGTGTGAAGACCTTTGTCTATGCCTCCAGCTCTTCTGTTTATGGAGATGAGGCTCACCTTCCAAAGCAGGAGGGTGTTGAAGGTAACCTTTTGAGCCCTTATGCTCTTACCAAGAGGTGTGACGAGGAATGGGCGAAACAGTATTCCAGGCATTACGGCTTGAAGACGATAGGTTTACGCTATTTCAATGTTTTTGGTCGGAGGCAGGATCCGCACGGAGCTTATGCCGCAGTTATCCCCAAGTTCATTAAGCAACTACTTAATGACGAGCGCCCTACGATTAATGGGGATGGCCGTCAAAGCCGAGATTTCACTTACATCGAGAATGTGATTGAGGCGAACCTGAAAGCTTGTCTAGCTCCTGAAACAGCTTCAGGTGAAGCTTTTAATATCGCTTATGGTGGCCGGGAGTATTTGATTGACATCTACCATTCTTTAACTGAAGCGCTTGGGAAGGATATAGAGCCAGTGTTCGGCCCGGATCGTCCTGGAGATATCAAGCACTCCAATGCGGATATTTCGAAAGCAAGGCGTATTCTTGGATATGAGCCTGAATATGACTTTGCCCGTGGCCTGAATGAGGCGATTGAGTGGTATAAGGCTAATTTGTAAATTATTATTTCGAGCAAATGAAAGATACGAGAATCTGTGTGATTGGGCTTGGTTATGTCGGGCTTCCTTTGGCTCGGTTGTTCTCGACCAAGTATCCTACTGTGGGATTCGATATGAACCAAAAGCGAGTCGATGCTTTGATGGCCGGTCATGACGCTACACTGGAGGTAGATGATGAACTCCTCCAAGATGCTATCAATAATCATGGCTTTAAGTGCACAACTAATCTGGATGACATCAAAGACTGCAACTTCTACATAGTGGCCGTACCGACTCCTGTCGATGCGGACAATAATCCTGATCTCACTCCGTTGGTAGGAGCATCCACCACTGTTGGCAAAGTCATAAGTAAGGGAGATGTTGTGGTGTACGAATCAACTGTTTATCCCGGTGTCACGGAAGATGAATGCATTCCAGTTGTCGAGAAGGTCTCCGGTCTTAAGATGAACGTTGATTTCTATGGAGGTTACAGCCCTGAGCGTATCAACCCTGGTGACAAGCAACACACTGTGGAGCATATCAAGAAAGTCACTTCCGGCTCTACTCCTGAAATCGGGAAATACATCAATGAAATTTACGGGAGCGTTATCTCTGCCGGAACCCATCTCGCTCCGACAATAAAGGTTGCCGAGGCGGCCAAGGTGATTGAGAATAGTCAACGTGACATCAACATCGCCTTCGTGAACGAACTTTCCAAGATCTTCAACAAGATGGGTATCGACACGCTTGACGTTTTGGAAGCGGCTGGTACCAAATGGAATTTCCTTCCTTTCCGTCCGGGGCTGGTGGGTGGCCATTGCATAGGGGTTGATCCTTATTATCTTGCCCAATGTGCCCAGCGCCATGGCTATAATCCGGAAATCATTCTCGCCGGACGCCGTATGAACGATGGAATGGGGGAATATGTCGCCACTGAGACGATCAAATTGATGCTTAAGAAAGGCATACAGGTCCTTAATTCCGAGATTCTCATTTTGGGCTTCACATTCAAGGAGAATTGCCCTGATGTGCGTAATACTAAAGTGATTGATATCTACAGGGCTCTAAAAGAGTATAACCTAAATATCACGGTATATGATCCATGGGCGAATCCATCTATAGTTGAGCATGAATACGGAATAAAGGTTATCAATGTCATTCCGAACGCCAGTGAGGAATCTGGAAAGTTTGATGCCGCTATTGCAGCGGTTGCCCATAAAAAGTTTGATGGGCTGGATGTGGAGAGCTTGCTGAAGGAAAGGCACGTGATTTTTGATGTGAAGGGAACCTTGGACAAGGCTTTAATTGACGGAAGGTTATAAACGAGGAAAGGAAATGATTAATGTTATTGGCCTAGGCTATATTGGATTGCCTACAGCTCTAATGATGGCCTCTCATGGAGTGGAAATCGTTGGTACTGATTATAATAGTGAATTGGTTGCAACATTGAACGCTGGTAAAACCACGTTCAAAGAAGATGGTCTTGAAGATCTATTTGAGAACGCTGTCAAAGCCGGCATTAGATTTACAACTGAGTATCAGAAAACTGATTTGTATATAGTATCTGTCCCTACTCCATACGACAAGTTCAGCAAAAAGATTGATCCATGTTATGTTGTCGCGGCTGTCAAGGAAATAATGAAAGTATGTACTAAAGGTGCTACTGTAGTTATAGAGTCCACAGTGAGTCCAGGAACTATCGATAGATTTATTCGACCTGTTATTGAATCTAATGGTTTTGAGATTGGTGTGGATATTCATTTAGCCCATGCGCCAGAGCGCATTATTCCTGGTAATATGATGTATGAGCTAATCCACAATAATCGTACTATAGGTGCTGATAGCAGATCGGTCGGTGAGAGGGTAAAGAGCTATTACTCCAGTTTTTGTAAAGGTGAGATCGTCGTTACAGATATTCGCACAGCCGAAATGACAAAAGTGGTTGAAAACACATTCCGCGCTGTAAACATAGCCTTCGCCAATGAATTGTCTCGTATTTGCCGTCATGATAATATGGATGTATATGAAATCATCAAGATTTGTAATATGCACCCTCGCGTGAATATTCTCCAACCTGGTCCTGGTGTTGGTGGGCATTGTATTAGTGTTGATCCATGGTTTTTGGTAGGGGATTATCCACAACTGGCGAAGGTTATAGACGAATCGATGAAAACCAATGATTCTCAACCAACATTCGTACTTGAGCGAATCTATGAGATCATGAAAGAGAATGGGATTTCCGATAACCGTAGGGTTGGTCTATATGGAATCACTTATAAAGAGAATGTTGATGACATTCGTGAGAGTCCGACATTGCAATTAATTGATATTCAAGAGCGTCATCTCGCTCGTCCGTTGAAGAGCTTTGATCCGTTTTTCGTTGATAAGAAGATTGTCAAGAATCAGATATGTGACTTTGATCAATTCCTCGAAGAAGTTGATATGGTCGTGATTATGGTTAAACATGACCATATCAAACAGAATTGGGACAGACTGAAAGGAAAGGTTATTCTTGACTGCCATAACATTTGTCCTCTTGAGGGAGTCTATCACATTTAGGATTTTTTACTCTTGATGGTAAAGAAGCTATGAAAAAGGTTATGCTTGTTTTTGGAACTCGTCCAGAGGCTATAAAAATGTGCCCTCTTGTGAAAGAGTTCCAAAAGAATCCTAATGTGTTTGAGACAATCGTGTGTGTGACTGGTCAACACCGTGAGATGCTTGATCAGGTTTTGGATATCTTTGAGGTCGTTCCTGATTATGACCTGAATATAATGCGAAAGGGGCAGGATTTGTATGATGTTACTTCTAGAGTCTTGACTGGGATGAGAGATGTCCTATTGGAAGCGACACCTGATGTTGTGCTCGTTCATGGTGATACGACTACTAGCATGGCTGCTGCTCTTGCTGCATTTTATCAACATATTCCAGTTGGCCATGTTGAGGCGGGACTCCGCACTCATGATATCTACAGTCCATGGCCAGAGGAAATGAATCGTCAAATTACAGGCCGAATCTCATCTTATAATTTCGCTCCGACACCATTATCAAAACAAAATTTGGAAGACGAGAAAGCGCATGGTCAAGTATTTGTCACAGGAAATACTGTAATTGACGCACTTCATTGGGTAGTGAATAAGTTGAAGTCTTCTCCTGGCTTGGCAAATGTACAGGAACAATCGCTTCTAAGTGCCGGGTACGATGTCCGAAGACTTAGTAAGGGGAAGAAACTTGTTTTGATCACTGGGCATCGTCGGGAGAATTTTGGTGAAGGGTTCATCAGCATGGTAACAGCTATGAAGGATCTGAGTGAGAAGTATCCTGAAGTGGATTTTGTTTATCCGATGCATCTGAATCCCAATGTACGGAGACCTATTCATGAGGTATTTGGGGAGAGTTTATCTTCATATCAGAATTTTTTCTTTATAGAACCTCTTCAGTATTTGGAGTTTGTCTATTTGATGGAGAAATCCACACTTGTTCTCACAGACTCAGGTGGAATCCAAGAAGAAGCTCCGGGTTTAGGTAAGCCGGTTCTTGTCATGCGTGACACAACTGAGCGCCCAGAGGCACTCGAGGCTGGCACTGTAAAGTTGGTAGGGACCGATCACGATTTGATTGTATTTGAGGTTAGCAAGCTTCTGGAAGATAAAGAGTATTATGATAAGATGTCCCTTGCTGTGAATCCTTATGGGGATGGGCTGGCGTGTGGGAGAATAGTGGAAGCCTTGGTCTAGTTTTTCTTAATTATTCAGTTTTGTCATCGTCAACAAATAATACAAAGCAGGCAGTATGGGTGGCGATAGGAAGTGTATTCCATTATGGAATCGCACTGATTAGTTCCATGATTCTCAGCCGATATTTCTGCAAGTCGGATTATGGAACATATAAGCAAGTTATTTATGTTTACCACACGCTTCTTACCATCTTCACGTTAGGGCTTCCAAGGGCATATTCCTATTTCCTTCCAAGGGTTCCTGAATCTCAAGCTAAGGACTTGATTTCGAGACTTACACGATTATTTCTGTATCTAGGGTTGCTATTTTCGCTAGTTTTGTTTGTCTTCTCTCCGGCGATAGCTATTGTCTTAAAAAATCCTGACCTTAAAGATGCGATACGGTTATTTGCAATTGTGCCAACCCTTCTTCTTCCTACATTAGGGCTTGACGGAATTCTTGCAACTTATAAGAAAGCACGTTTCTTGGCGGTTTACAAGGCTATTACTAGTTTGATTGTCCTTTTGTGCGTCTCTTTGCCTGTGATGTTTTTTCATTTAGGCTATATGGATGCAATAAAAGGTTTTATTATAGGTTCGGCTTTGCAATGTGTTATCGCTTTATTTCTGAAAAATCAGCCTGTCCGTTCATTTAAAAGGGAGAAATCATCTGTATCTTTGGGTGATGTTTTAAGTTTTTCCCTGCCTTTGTTGTCAGCTAGTATATGGGGAATAATAATTACCTCAACTGACCAGTTTTATATAAGCCGCTTTTTTGGTACAGAGGTATTTGCCGAGTTTTCAAACGGTTCTATAGAATTACCTTTTCTGTCTATGATTGTTGGAGCTTGTGCTGTTGTGCTATCACCTGTTTTTTCAAAAATGAGTCATGAGCATGTGGATTTTCATACTATTGTTTATCCACTTTGGAAAAGTGTATATGAAAAAACAGCCATGATTATTTATCCAATTCTTGTTTACTGTTTTGTGTTTTCTATACCTATCATGGAAGTCCTGTACGGGATTCAGTACTCTAATTCCGGAATCTACTTCCGTATTAAGATGATTGTTAATTTCTTGAATCTCATCGCTTTTGCCCCTCTGCTCATTAATTCGGGAAAAGTGAGGTTTTATGCAAACGTTCACGCTGTAACGGCGGTTGTATTAATTATCTTTGATTACCTGGCGATCCTTATCTTTAATTCTCCATATGCAGTTGCCTGTGCTTCCGCACTATGTAACATAGGAAAGATTATTATTATGCTAATTGCAGTTTCTAATATGTTTAAAGTAAGTTTCGTTGACCTATTCCCTTTTAAAAAACTGTTGATAATAGTTGTCCCTTCTCTATGTTTCTTGTTTGGATTGTATTATTCTGCAAAGTGTTTGTTTCATATTGATGGATTAGGTCTGATTATATTATCATTGATTGTTTTTTCAATTTTTTATTGTTTGCTATGCCGAATTGCAAATCTTAATTACATGCCAATCTTTAAGCCATTATTTCAGGTTTTCAAAGATCAATAATATTGTGAGTGTAATATTCTGACGAATAATGAGTATGTAGCGAATAATGTCTCAAAAAATAGTTATTATTTCAGGTACAATTTTTCCTCATCGTTCTCCTCGTTCTCATCGAGCTACCGAGCTTGCTAAAGAATTGGTTCGCCAAGGTCATGAAGTGACTCTGGCTGCTGTTCTTGGTTCATATGATTATACCCGATTTCAATGTGATACAGGTGTTATAGTGCGAGATCTTGGGATATCAAAGTTTGAATGGAGAAATAGTGATATAAAGCAGTTGGAACTACCCTTGTGGAGGAAAGGTATCATTTATGTCTTAAGAAAGCTGTTTGCTTTTCCTGACATCCTTGTCGGAATCAGGACGGCTCGTTTCCTAAAGAAATGTGGACATTATGATCGCTTAATTACAGTTGCTGTACCATATCCGATTCATTGGGGGGCTGCATATGCCAAGAGACATTATTCTCATTTAAAAGAAACAATTTGGGCGTCTGACTGTGGTGATCCATATATGGGTAATCCTCATAGCAGACATCCATTTTACTTTAAGTGGATAGAAGAATGGTGGTGTAGAACAACAGATTATATAGTTATTCCTACGGAGCTTGCCATTGATGGTTATTATCCAGAATTCCACGATAAAATACGCATTATTCCACAAGGTTTTGAGTTCAAAGAAAACCTAAAAGCGGATTACAAGAAGAATCCCAAGCCCACTTTTGCCTATTCTGGTATGGTGTATCCTGGTATGAGAGATCCTAGAGCGTTCCTTGATTACCTGACTGAAAAAAAAGAGGATTTCTTGTTTATCGTATATACTAATAAGCCTGGATTGTTCATGCCATATCTGGAACGCTTATCTGGGAGAATCGAGATGAGAGATTATGTCCCTCATGATCAATTAATCACTGAATTGAGCAAAATGGATTTCCTGATTAATATAAGGAATGAGAGCAGCGTTCAGCTACCTAGCAAGTTGATAGATTATTACATGACGGGGCGTCCTATACTTGAGATCTCGTCTGTATTTACTGAGAAAGATGCCTTTGAGGATTTTTGCCGAGCTGATTATCACTCAAGACTTGTTATCCATGATCCTGAACGGTTCGATATTAAAAATGTCGCGAAGTCTTTTATTGAGTTGAGATAATGTCATTTATCCTTTTCCTCCTCAATCCTTTCATAGGATTCATTGATGCGATGAAGGCTTTGGACCGTAGATTTAACGGTCTGGTGTTTATTGCATTCTATGCGCTTTTCGGGTATGCGATTTCCTTTAATCTGACTACTGCCGATTCTTATCGTATTGCGGCGAGATTCTGCCAGGTGAGTTTCGATTATAGGGAGATATGGAAGCTTTTCATTGACGGCAGTATTACGGACGTGTATTTGCTTTTTGTTTATGGCTTGATTCAATCCTTTACTCGCAATCCCAAAGTATTGTTCGGGGTCTTGGGGGCTGTCATGGGGGTGTTTTCATATCTTTCTATACGCCAGTTATATGAGGTTTGGAAGGATAATAGGAATCGTTATTTTTACTTCATCGTATTGTTTTTCTTTCTATCCATTTCTTTCTTCAATGTCAATGGAATACGTTTTTGGACAGCCACTTCAGTCTATTCATATTTTGCGATCCGGTTCTTGTACTTCAGAAAGCGCGGAGCTATTGTCGGTGTGCTGATTACTCCATTAATCCACTTCGGATTTTTAATCGCAGTTATGGGTTTTGTCGCTTTTCTTTTGGCGGATAAATTATTGCATAATACCACGGTTTTCTATTTGGTGCTTTTGCTGACTTTTGGCATATCACTATTTGCACCTCGTGGAGCAGTTTCCGATATTATCGGGGCTGAAGGAGATGTTGATGAGCTTACATCCAATGCCTCAATTAATAGAAAGGCGACATACTACGTTCGTGATGACATTGAAGAATATGATGATGAGTTGGGAAGTGATACTATTCAAACTTCATCGGGTAGCTTATATAGAAGGGCGAATTCATTATTTACTAAAACCTTCGACTTTGTGAATAAGATAGGCATGGTTCTGATGTTGTCCATATTATATGTTAAAAGGAAAACAATCATACAGTCCAAACTTCAGTCTAGGTTTTTTAATTTCGTTTTGTTTTCTTTCGCTTTGGGATTCTTGGCTGTATTTGCGATTCACAGCGGTACTCGTTTTATCCGTATAGCCAATATGATGTATCCCTTTTGGCTCGGTACAGTGTTCCGGGAAAATGTCAAAGTGAATAAGAAATGGAAGTCTTATGTTTTGATATTGTTTGTCATTAACTTCTATGCGCTTTCTTTCTTGCTTTTTAATTCTCCGAGATTGGTAACACCAAAATTATGGTTCCTGCCGCCAATAATGACTATCATTGATGGAATAGGGTTCGCACCGATAGATTTTATTTAGGCAAGTATTTTTTTAGCAATAATTAACAATGCTATGCCTCAGACCTATCCGTCGTAAAGTCTTTTTTAAAATGAATGATCTTATAACTCAAATGTATAGTTTTTCTCCAGTATTTATGCAGAATCTTTATATTTCTGCGTATGGTTGGAGGCTTGCAAACAAACGCTATGGGGAAACTTATAGGAAGAAGTTGGATTTATTTGCAAGGAGAGACATTTCGGATGTTGCCGTTCAAAAGGAGATTCAAAATAGGAAGTTCTTGGATTTCTTAAGTTATGCTTTGGAGTATAGTCCTTTCTATAAAGAGTTTTATAGAGATGTTGATCTCTCTAGGGTAAAGACAGTTGATGATATCTCGTTATTGCCGGTGTTGGATAAAGAAACTTTACGTAAGAATGCTGAACGTATCTATTCTACAGAGTCAAAGCCTTTTGGTTATGCGCATACTGGAGGAACAACCGGGAAATCTCTTATTGTAAAAGTACTGAATGAGGATAGCCAAATAAGAATGGCTTATCTGGATTGGTTTAAGAGTCTTTATGGTTTTACGATGTGTGTTGATAGACATGCAAGATTCAATGGGAAGAGTATCATTCCTGCCAGGCAGAAGTCTAAGATTTTTTGGAGGGATAATCGTTCTATAAACCAAAGGATATATTCTAGTTTTTATGCTTCTTATGACAACTTGCGTTATTATATTGAGAATCTTAATGAATATCGTCCTAAAGAATTAGATGGCTTCTGCTCAACGATTTACGATATCGCCAGGTACATGATAGATAATGGTATCGATCCTACCTTTGAACCGTATGCGGTTTTTACTACTTCTGAAACTGTGATGCCACATCATCGTAAAGTTATTGAAAAAGCGTTTGGTGCTAAGGTTAGGGATCAATATGCCTCAAGTGAAGGAGCTCCATTCATTATTGAGATGCCTGATGGCTATATGCATGAGTGTTTAGATACAGGGGTTTTTGAACATATTAGGACACCCCAAGGGACTAAACTAGTAGTGACGTCATTTACGACTCATGGATGTCCATTAATTCGGTATGATATAGGTGATAATATCATTGAATGTGACGAGACGGATCATCCTGATACAGGGATTGGGTTCCCTGCAATTAAGGCTATTGAGGGCAGAAAACAGGATTTTTTATACTCGGAAGAAAGGGGATTTGTAAGTGCGGCGAATTTATCTAATGTCATTAAGAGTTTACCTAACTCAGTTATTAATGTGCAATTCGTCCAGCATTCAATAGACGAGATACACATTAATTTGGTGGTAGATAAAGATCGGTACGACAAGTGTAGGGATGAAACCGTTCTATTAGATGAGATGCGTAAGCGTTTTGGGAAGACAGTGCTTATTGGGTTTAATTATCTCGATAGAATTGAAAGGACGAAGGGAGGAAAGTATCAAACAGTTATTAATGAGGTGATTAAACATGGCCTACATGAATAAGCGGATATTAGTAATATCCAACAGCATAGGAGGATTATTTAATTTCCGTAAGGAAGTTATTAAGTCAGTCGTTGATTCAGGGTTTACTGTGTGTATTTGTTGCCCGGCTGGGAAACAATTCAAAATGGATTATTTTACGGGAATCGGTTGCGAATTATCGGTTGTGCCGATTGATCGTAGAGGCATTAATCCCTTTCATGATATAGTCCTGTTCTCCAAGTATTTCCGCTTTTTGCAAAAGTTGAAACCTCTTTCTGTTTTAACATATACCATCAAGCCTAACGTCTATGGAGGGATTGCGGCCCGGTTGCTTGGAGTTCCTCAATTGGCTAATATTACAGGCCTCGGCACTTCAATTCAAGATGGAGGAAGGCTCAAAAGGTTGACTGTCTCTCTGTACCGCTTGGGATTAAAGAAAGCTCGTGTTTTGTTTTATCAGAATTCTGCGATTCGGGATTTCTGTATTGATAATAGGATAGGAAAACAAGGCATTCTTTTGCCGGGTAGTGGAGTTAATCTTGATTTATTCTCTTTCCAGGAGTATCCTCTTGCAGACCAACCAGTGAAGTTCTTCATGATTGGTAGGATTATGAAAGATAAAGGTGTGGAGGAGTTCTTCCATATGGCATCGAGTATTCATGATCGGTATCCTGGCGTCGAGTTCCATATCCTTGGTGGTTGCGAGGAACAGTATGAGGATAGGATTAAGGAACTTCAGAGTAAAGGAATCCTTATTTGGCATGGATCTGTGCCTGATACCCGCCCATACCTCAAAGAGGCATGGTGTGTGATTCATCCTTCATATCACGAGGGAATGTCAAATGTACTTCAGGAGTGCTGTGCTAGTGGAAGGCCAGCGATTGCATGTGACATCAATGGTTGCAAGGAGATTGTCAAAGATGGTGTTAATGGTTTCCTTTGCAAGGTGAAAAATGCGGAATCATTGCTTGAGGCGGTCGAGAGGTTTATTAACCTTCCCTATGATCAGAAGGTTGGTATGGGGAAGGAAGCAAGGAAAGTGGTTGAAGATAGTTTCGACAGGAGTATCATCTCTAGGGCATATCTCAAAGAAATAAAGAAGATAGGGGAAATTGGGTAATATGTATAAAAGCTTTTTCAAGAGATTGCTCGATCTGATCATTTCCCTGCTCGCGCTAATACTGGTTGGCTGGTTCCTGATCATAGTTGCGGTTTGGCTCCATTTCGCCAACAAAGGTGCAGGGGCGTTTTTCCTACAGGACAGGCCGGGGAAGGATGGCAAGATATTCAAGGTCATCAAGTTCAAGACGATGACCGATGAGCGGGATGCTGAGGGTAATCTCCTTCCTGATGAACAAAGGCTGACGAATGTTGGGAAGTTTGTCCGGTCGTTGTCGATAGACGAGCTGCCGCAACTGATCAATGTGTTGAAGGGGGATATGTCGTTGATAGGCCCAAGGCCTCTTCTTCCGGAGTATCTTCCGCTTTACAGCCCTGAGCAAGCCCGGCGTCATGAGGTCCGGCCAGGCATCAGCGGATGGGCCCAGTGTCATGGGCGTAACGCGATCAGCTGGACCGAGAAGTTCAAGCTTGATGTGTGGTATGTGGATCATTGCACGCTATGGACGGATATCAAAGTGATCTGGATCACTATAGGGAATGTGCTGATGAGAAAGGACATAAACTCTGGCAATTCTGCCACGATGGAAGCATTTAATGGACATAATTAGATAATTATGAGAGATATAGCTATTTATGGTGCAGGGGGATTCGGGCGAGAAATCGCGTGCCTTATTCGCATTATTAATGAGAATAATCCACAGTGGAATATAGTGGGTTTTTTGGACGACAATCCTGAACTAATAGGGACATCTAATGAGTATGGACCAATAATAGGTGGGATGGATTGGCTGAATTCCCGATCTACCCCTTTGTCAATTGCAATTGCCGTGGGAAACCCGAGTTCTGTACGAAGTATCGTTGAACGTATCGCTAACCCGCTTATTGAATTCCCGAATATTATGGCACCTACTGTGACTTTCCTCGATAGGGATAGTCTGAAGATTGGAAAAGGTAATATTATTTGTTCAAATTGTTTCATTAGTTGCAATGTGACAATAGGGGATTTTAATCTTTTGAACGGGTATATCCCCGTTGGGCATGATTCTGAAATAGGGGATTTCAATGTTATTATGCCATCATGTAATATTTCTGGGGGAGTGACAATCGGTAATGAGAACTTTTTTGGAGTCCAATCTGTTGTTCTTCAGTACATTAAGATAGGTAATAATACTCGTGTCGGTGCTAATAGCGTTATTATGCGTAAGACAAAAGATGGTTTCTTGTATATAGGCAATCCGGCAAAAAGAGTAGATTTATAGATAAACAAATTAAGTAAGATTATGATAGACGAAAAGCAGTTTATTCAAAATTTCGCAGATCAGTTTGATGATGAGCCAGAGGGCCTTACGCTAGAGACGAGGTTCCGTGATATTGAGGGTTGGGCATCTATTGTCGCATTATCAGTAATGGCTATGTGTGATGAGGAATATGATGTTATCCTATCTGCGAATGAGATGGAATCCGCAAACTGTATTGCGGACATTTTCAATATTGTTAACGAAAGGTATCAAGGCTAGATATGTATAATCCATATTCTTTGGAAGGAAAGACGATCCTTATTACTGGGGCTGCTTCAGGTATAGGGAAGGCCACATCCATAGAGAGCTCAAAACTGGGAGCGAAGATTGTGGCTGTGGATCTGAATGGTGAGGGTTTGAGCAGCCTGTTGTCTCAGATGGAAGGAAGTGATCATCTGTCATTTACCGGCAATCTTTGTGATGATGATTTCTTGAAACAATTGGCTGAAGAAGTACCCTCTGTTGATGGCGTTTTTCTTTGCGCCGGTGTTTCGGATACTACGCCCGTCAAGTTCATCACAGAGGAGAAAATCGATAGGGTTTTTGATGTTAATCTAAAAGCACCTATCATGATGCTTAAGCAGTTGTTGATCAAGAAGAAAATCAACAAAGGAGGCTCGCTCGTATGGATGAGTTCTTATGGGGCCGAAAAAGTTGAGCCAGGTTTAGGCATTTATGCCGCGTCTAAGTCCGCTGTGAATGGTATTATGAGGGCATATGCTAAAGAGCTGGTGTCCCGCAAAATACGATCAAACTCTATTATGCCAATGATGATTAGAACAGAGCTTTTGAGCACTCTCAACAATATCTCAGATAAGGATTGGGAGAAGCAGGAAGCGATGTATCCTCTCGGATTTGGGAGCCCTCTTGACGTGGCGTATGCTGCCATCTATCTTTTTAGTGATGCTAGCCGGTGGATAACTGGCACTCAGATCAGGATGGATGGTGGTAGCAATTTGTAGTTTTTTATTATGGCAATAATAAAGTTTAAAGGAGTTGGAATAAAGGCTATTACAGCCTGTGTGCCAAAGAAAGTAAGTCGGAATCTCGACTTGGGTTATCTGATTCCTGAAGAAGAGATAGTTAAGACTATCAATTCTATCGGTATAAGTGAAAAGAGAATTGTTGATGACGATGTGACAGCTTCAGATCTTTGTTTCAAAGCTGCCGAGAAACTTATAGAGGATAATGAGATAGATCGGAATAGCATCGACATGGTCCTGTTTTTAAGCCAGCTCCCTGATTATAAGATTCCTGCGACAGCACCGATACTTCAACATCGTCTCGGGTTACCTACGACAACCGCTGCGATTGACCTTTCACTTGGTTGTTCGGGCTGGGTATATGCACTTTCTACCGCAATGGCTTATGCATCGACGGAGGGTATTAATAGAGTCTTGCTTTTGGTTGGGGAAACGTTCTCCAAAATAGTCAACAAGATGGACAAGGTTGACGCACCGCTTTATGGTGACGCAGGGACAGCTACTTTAGTAGAAAAGTCTTCGGATGGATTTGAGTCTGTATTCATGCTTTGTACCGACGGAGCCGGTGAAGATGCTGTTAAGATAAAGGCGGGAGAGGGACGTAATAAAACGACGGTTGAGAATCTTCAAGAGCATACCGAGAAAGACGGTAGTATTCTGTCTGACAATGAGGTGTTTATGAATGGCATGGAGGTTTTTAACTTCGTGATGAGAGCAGTTCCCAGAAGTATCAAGGACCTTTGTGCGACGCAAGATATTGACTTGGCTTCTGTAGGCAATCTTGTTTTGCACCAGGCCAACAAGTTTATGACAGATTTTATCGTCAAGAGGATAAAGTATCCGATAGAGAGAGTCCCATATTGCCTTGATCGCTATGGCAATACTAGTTCCCCGTCTATTCCGCTAACTATTTCTTCAGAGCTTCATGATAAAGCGTTAAGCGATGCGATAGTTTCTGGTTTTGGCGCTGGACTTTCATGGGCAACTGCATATATTGATTTGTCCTCATGTAAGGTGTCTTCTGTGATAGAGTATTGATATGTTGCCAGGGTTTTCGTTTCATCACATAGGTATCGCCGTAAATGATATAGATGCGAGCGCTGCTGTCTATGTACGTGGTGGTTATAATCGCTCTGCCACAGTGTTTGATCCAATTCAAAACGTGAATATTTGCTGGCTCACAAAGTCAGGTCAGCCGACCTTGGAATTACTTGAACCAGTTGATGAGAACTCTCCGGTCAACAAAACATTGGAGAAGAACGGGGTTACACCCTACCATTGCTGCTATCAAGTGGATAATATCGAAGAGGCTATCGTAGAGTTAAGGAAGCAGCGCTATGTTGTTGTCAGCAAACCTGTTGAGGCCGTTGCTTTCAGGGGAAGCCGAGTATGCTTTTTGTATAATAAGAATGTGGGGCTGATAGAGCTTGTTGAGGCTCCTGCAATGATAATTGAATGAATTACTTCGTTTTCCGTAATAACACCGTCGAGAGGTTTTTCCCTAAAGAATACTCATTCAGCGGATATGACGATATTTCCTCCATCCCTAAGGAAGTGGACGGCTATGTCTGGTTTTACCAGCTACCTGTAAAGTATGACCAGGAGCAATTCTGTGATGAGGTTAAGGGCTATATCCAGAAACTGCGTTTCGTCCTCTCTCAAATTGAGGTAGGTAAACCTTTTATTGTGCTGACTATGGACGAAGGATCGTATTCAGTACCTTTTACCTCTGGCATTGAAATGATGTCTGCCGTCGAGGACTACAATGGTGCGCTGATTGAAGCTGAAGCAGAGAACATAAATGTGAAATTGCTCGATATCAGAGAGTTCACTAGACAGTATCCTGTATCAGAAGTATTCGATTGGAAGTTTTGGTTCATTTCGCAGATGGGGATGAATCCACGTCTGTCGAAACCTTTTGCGGAATGGTGGTCACGAAAATTGGATGAGATCTCCCTTAAACGCAAAAAGTGTTTAGTCCTTGATTTGGATAATACTCTATGGGGAGGAGTGCTTGGCGAAGATGGTATTGATGGCATTAAGTTGAGCGGAGACTATCCTGGAAAGGCTTTTCATTACTTTCAGGAGGCTATCCTCGAGTTGAGCAAGAGCGGTGTCATCCTTGCGGTTTGCAGTAAGAATAATGAGGAGGATGTGTTAGAGGCTTGGGATAAGAATCCGTTCATGGTCCTTAAAAAAGAAAGCTTCGCCACCTGGCGCATCAATTGGACGGATAAGGCCACAAACATTAAAGAACTGGCTGATGAACTGAATATCGGCTTGGATAGTTTTGTGTTTGTGGATGACAATCCCACTGAACGAGAGCTGATCCGGCAATCGCTTCCAATGGTTGAGGTGCCTGAGTTCCCGGCCCAGCCATACGAGCTGCCTGTTTTCTTTAAAGATTTGGTTGATAGGCATTTCCGAGTCTATTCTTTGACAGCGGAGGATAAGAAAAAGACAGAACAGTATAAAGCTAACGCTCAGAGGGCCCAAGCGCAGAGAAGTTTTGTCGATTTTGACTCATTCCTTGAGAGTTTGGATATCCAGATCACGATAGAGAAAGCGAACGAGTTTAATATCCCCCGTATTGCTCAGATGACCCAAAAGACAAACCAGTTTAACCTGACTACTAAACGTTATACCGATGCGGATGTCCGTTCGTTTGTTGACCAAGGTTGGAAGATTTGGTGCATCAGTGTGGCAGATAAGTTTGGGGATAATGGCATAACGGGTTGCATTATGGTGAACGGTGATACTATTGATACCTTTCTGCTGAGTTGCCGTATCTTGGGTAAGGGAATAGAAAGAGTATTCCTTAATAAGATTCTATGGTTACTCAAGGAGAGTGGTGTGAAAACTGTCTTGGCGCATTATGCTCCTACGGCCAAGAATGCTCAAGTGAAAGACTTCTTTGATCGTAGTGGATTCCGTTGCGAGGCTGAAGATTCAGAAGGGAACAAGTCGTACACGATTGATCTCGATTCGGCTGATTTGGCTGTCAAAGAGTATTATCATATTAATTTGAAATAACATGGAAGAGAAAGTATTACAGATTTTAAAGAACCTGTTCGAGCTGGATACTGTAGATGAGACCTGTTCCCAGGAGACCTGTGAGAAATGGGATTCGTTGGGCCAGCTTAATCTTGTCATTGAACTTGAGGATGCTTTCGATGTAACTCTGGAGCCGGAAGAGATAGGGGAGATGGTGAGCTTTGCTGACATCATTCGTATTTTGAAGTCTAAGGGTATATGTTGATTACAGGATGGATCTTGCGAACAAATACGGGACTCTGGCGATACAGAAGGAACTACTCCGATTACTGAAAGCTTTCGATACTTTTTGCGTAGAGAATAGCATATCCTATAGCGTTAGTAGTGGAACTTTACTTGGTGCTGTTAGGCACAACGGTTTTATCCCTTGGGATGATGATGTGGATGTCATGATCCGAAGGAATGAGTATGTTCACTTTTTAAGTCTAATAGGTGGAAGCGATAAGCTAAGAATAGAGAGAAGGACTAGAAAGACACTCTGGGTGAATAGGGTCAGGCTCTGCGATAGTGGGGATAACTGTCAGTATCCACCCACAATTGACCTGTTTGTGTTGGACAACTGCCCCGAGGGTAAAGTCTTTCGCGGTATTAAGAAATACACCATCCTTCTCCTACAGGGGATGTTGAAGGAAAGGCTAAACATTGAGAAAGGTGGATTTTTGATGAAAGTCTGTACATTAGGTTCCTGGCTACTAGGACGCTTTATTCCTTCTAGAATCAAATATCTTTGGTACGATAGAGTCGCCTGTTGGGGGAATTCTAAACCTTCCAGATTCCTTGGAAGCTATTACGATCAGTTCATTGGAGTCCCGATTGTATATGATAAGGGATCAATGAGTTCTTATGAACGTATGCCTTTTGAGGACACAACAGTGAGTGTGTTTAAAGGTCGTGACATATATCTCCGAAAGGTTTATGGGGAGAGTTATATGATACCTCCGGAAGACAGGGATAGGAAGCCATTACATATCGAGAATGCGTAAGAGTTCTTTTTTTATAGGATTGTTACTCCTTTTTTTTGTTTCGACTTCTTCTTTCTATGGGTGCAATGCAGACTTGTATTTACCTACTGATCCTGATGTCGAGGCTTATTATCAAGATCCCATGATTATTAGAGTTGGGAGTATCAAGAAAGTTAATTCCAAGGTAATATCAAATGGCTTTTATCTTGACGCTATTCATAGGCGAGCTCAAGGTATGGCGATTTCAGACAGCGTTTTATATCGTTTTTACACAACCGGAATGTGCAAGACATTTGATATCCGGGATTTAGAAAGGCCTGCCGAGATTGCCACATTTAAACTGGGTTCATATAATGACTCTAATCATGCAAACTCGGCTCAGTTTTATACAGACAACGAAGGAAGAAAATTGCTTTATCTCTCAGGAATGGGAGGTAAATGCTATGTTGAAAGTATCACTCCTACCTCGTCAAGTTTGGTCCAGACCATCACGTTAGACAAAATCAATTATTTGCAAAATTCAGTCCGTGTCAATATGATTTGTGGAGACGACGGGTACATGTGGTTATTCGGAATAGATAATAAAGGTGATATGCTTGTTTTCGCCAGAGCCAATAGACCGGATATTACACTAAAGGAAGCAAAAATCACCCAAAGTGACATTCTGGACTATTGGTACAGAACAGATTACAAGTATCTTGAAAGTATCTCTCAAGGTGGTAAGTTCTATGGAGGGAACTTGTTTTTCGTGTTTGGTTCTCAGACAACTGATAGGCATCTTGATGTGTACAATGTATGCACCCACGAAATGGTTTATTCCGTTGACCTTAATGAGGCGGTCACAGAAGAGCCAGAAGACTGTGACATATTAGGTAACAAAATCATTTTGTCGGTTGATTCTGGAAAAGGGTACTATATATTGGAAATGGTCAATTGACATTTATTATGAATACTAAGCATAATCATATTGCTGTTTTGCTTTCCGGTGGTGTTGGTAACAGGATGGAGATGGACATACCTAAACAATATACCATCGTCCGAGGCAAGCCAATCATTTATTACAGTCTCAAGACCCTCTTAGAGAACAACATGACGGATGCTGTAGTTATAGTTATTGCCGACCAGTGGCGCCCATTTCTTTTGCCGTATTTGGAGTCTATTTCACATGCCAAGAGTATTCTTTATGCATTGCCGGGGCAGACAAGACAGTATTCAGTGTTTAATGCTCTTAAAATAATTAAAGAAGTTGGTTATGAAGACGATGACACCGTTCTTATTCATGAGGCTGCTCGTCCTCTGGCTACTCAGGAGTTGATTAATGCTTGCTACGAGGCGTGTTGCGATGTTGATTGCGTTGTTCCAGTAATGCCGGTGAAGAATACCCTTTACTTCAGTAATGATGGCCATACGATATCTTCATTAATGGATAGGTCAAAGCTATGGTCCGGTCAAGCTCCGGAAGCGTTTCGCTTCGGGAAGTATTATAAGGCTCATATTGACACACCGGAAGAGATACTCCTTTCTTTCAGTGGAGGAACTGAGCTTGCGTTCCATTATGGGCTTTCATGTCGGCTTATTCCCGGCGACCCTTTCAATTTTAAAATAACAACTAAAGAAGACTTGACCCATTTCAGAAGTATTGTAGAAATGGAATCTCGTTAGAGGAGAGCATTTTTTTGCTATGGATTGCTACAAATTGTTGAGGATTGGAATTCTAAAGACTTTGTGGATTAATTTTCGAATCCTCCCTTTCAGACAAGCTGCTCGTCTACCGATTATCCTAGCTCGTAATGTCAGGATCGGGAAAATCTACAGGGGGTGCATAGAAATTCCAGATGGAGGTCGCATGCAGGTTGGTTTTCACGGATATGCAGCCTCATGTTTCAATAAATCTTTGTTATTTCTTGAAGGCCGCTTGATTCTTAAAGGTAAAGGGTCGCACGTTTTTGGCCCAGGCCTCATTATGAGAATTGCAAGGGGCGGGGTGTTGCAAATTGGGGATAATTTTTCTTGTCATAAGGACAACACATTCATTGTTAACAAAGCGGTTGTTGTTGGCAATGACAATATGTGGTCATTTGATATCTTAGTTATGGACACTGATGCCCATGTTATATATGACAAGGAAGGTACCTTGCTCAATCCGAACAAGGAGGTCTTGTTCGGTGACAGAGTGTGGGTGGGTTCGAGGAATACGATTCTTAAGGGCGCATCAATTCCGGATGGTTGCATACTAGGCTCTGGTGGTGTAGTTACTAGAAGACTGGAGAATCCCCAAAGCGTTTATTGCTCGAACAATCTTATTCGTGCGGAAGTGATTTGGCAAAGGACTCGTAACCTTGAGCCTATAATATGATCTAATATGGAGAATTCTGTTTTAACGACTGACAACTTCGTTGTCACAGACGAACGAAGGGCTATTTGGAGAACCGAGATGGAAATTGCTAAGGTACTCTTAGATTTTTGTGAGGAACATGGTTTGAGGATTTGGGCGAGTTACGGCACCCTTCTCGGAGCTGTACGCCATAAAGGCTTTATCCCATGGGACGATGACATGGATTTCTATATGCTCCGCGAAGATTATGATAGATTGTATGAATTCTCAAAGAAAGTAGGTCTCTTTCCCGCTCCTTATGAGCTTGTGGTGGTCGACGGAGCTATAATTAGGCTTTGTGATTGGAACACAACCTTGCTAAATACTCACTATAAACTTGACCCGAAACGCAGTTATGGCGTTTGGGTTGACGTTATGTGCCTTGACAAGGCACCTGATGAGTTGAATTCAGGGACTGCTAGGAGATTAGAGTCATTGCGCCGGAAGGTGAGACTAATCAACAGCGGCAAGAATTATTGCTTCAAATCATATAATGGCCTTCGTTTCTTTTTGAGTCATTTGTATAGCAAATTATACTGTTTCTTTCATGGTATTAAATCATTGGAGTCTTTTATGAAAGAAATGCGCACCTTTTCCGATCAATTCTCCGGAAATAAAATCTGGAATTTCACCGAGCAATGTAAAGTATTGCCTTCGGGTAGGATAAATACATATGACTCAGAATGGTTCTCGGAAACTCTGATGCTGCCTTTTGAGGATATGCATATACCTTGTCCTAAAGAATTTGAGAAGTGTCTTGTCTCCGAATTCGGAGAGGATTGGAGAACTCCGATAATGGGCACTTCATGGCATGAAGGGGCTATTTTTGATGTTAACACTCCTTACAAAGAGTTTATAAATAAAAGGATAGGCAGTCTCAGCTCATGGGACCGTTTTTGGTGGAGTCACTAATCTCAAAAATCGATATATGCATTCTTATGTTTTTCCAGGCGACATAGATCCTTCTTTGATGAAGATTGGATCACAGCCTTTTATGTATATGAGAACGAACGAGTTCTCGACCATCAATCTTGAGTCTGAACGAATGTTGTTGGAACTGATACATTGTTCGGGCGGAAGGACGATAATCTACACAGGTTCTGGAACCGGAGCTATGAGTGCGGTTGTGGAGAATTATGTTAGCGCTAAGGGAAAGGCTTTTGTTTTGGATGGAGGCTCATTTGGTCATAGATGGTATGAACTCTGCTGCTATTACGGAGTGGAAGCTGTTGACTATCAAGTCCCTTTTGCAAAGGATGCGGACTATGATGATCTGGAGGCTATCTTAATAGAAGAAAAACCTGCTGTGTTTTTATGTCAGCATCATGAAACCTCATCGGGACAACTTTTCAATCTCGGCAAGATCAGCGATATTTGCCACCGTAACGGAGTATCTCTTGTTGTGGATGTTATAAGCTCTTTTCTAGCTGAGCCATTAAGTATGGATAAATACGGAATAGACATATGTATTACGAGTACGCAGAAAGGACTGAACATTCCTCCTGGTCTTTCTATTCTTTTTTTTAGCAAGTCTCTTGATTCTTTCTCTTTTGCCCATCGAGGGTTTTACTGGGACTTTGACGATAATTTTTCGAACTTCCAACGTGGTCAAACCCCATTCTCGCCAGCTACGATACTATTCTTGCAACTACATGCCAGGTTGAGGCAGTTAATCTCACAAGGTGGCGAAAACCATAATATCTCTGAGGTCAGACATCGCTCTGAGGTGTTCCGGCATCTATGCCGACAGTATGGTTGGGGCGTTCCTGCTGAAGTTCCTTCCTATGCGATTACCGGTTTTCAGACATCGGACTCATCTGAGCGAGTCATTTTTAATGGACTCATCCAAAAGTATGATACTTTCATAATGCCTGGTGGAAAGCCGGGTTTTTACCGTGTTTCTCACATGGGGCTCCAGACTGATGAAGAGCTCGAGGAACTAGCCGCTCATATCCGTGAATTCGAACCCAGATGATTTTTGTTAAAGAGTAGATTTAAGATGTATTATTACTTTCGACAAGGTGTCATTCCTCCTAGGCCTGTTATTGAGGAAGGGTTGACTATCAGGAAGAGGTTCCCACAGGGTATTGTCCCAGGAATGAGCAGCATGCAGATTGGGAGGAAAAAGCTTCTCTATTATAATCTTATGACGTTTTTCCATAGCGGTTTCTCAAGAGTTTTCTGTGAGTACGATTTGATGCGAGGTGATACTGTGCTTTCAAAGGCGGTGCTCATATCAAAAGTCCCTATATATCAGTTTCTGCCTCACAAAGGAGTACATCTTTGTTATTGTGAGACGATTCCTGAGGAAAGGGGCAAAGGTTATTATCCGCTTCTTCTTGGCTTTGTGCAGAACGCTAATCCTGACATGGATTTATACATGGTTGTTGACGTGAAGAATAGTTCGAGTATCAAAGGTGTTGAAAAAGCTGGTTTCGTCAAGTTTGCTGAAGGAGAAAAAATGGCCGATGGCTGTTTTATTATAACTAAGTGATTTCCTCATCTGATTTATATGAAAAGTGTAACGGTTCTTTGCTCTGATGTCATCAATAGTCTTGGCCTTGTGCGATGCTTGGGCGAGGCTGGCTACCGTGTTGAGTGTTTCTGCTATGGGAAGTACACTGATTATGTTTTGGGAAGCAAGTACATATCTTTTGGGAAGAGTTTCGATTCTTGTCCAGATGCAGTTGATTACCTTGTGAATGACTATCCTGTGAAGGCTCACCGTCCAGTTCTTTTCACTCTTCCAGACCCTCCCGCATATTATGTTGATCTACATCAGGATGCTCTTAAAGAGAAGTTTATTCTTTTTTCAGCGGGAGAACCTGGAAAGGTAGTTTACTGGATGGATAAGTCCAACATTTCCAATTTGGCAAGAAAGCATGGCTTTACGGTGCCTTGGAGTTTGAAACTATCTAAAGGAGACCCGTTTCCTCGGAATCTGGATTACCCTGTTTTCACCAAGTCTGCTAACAGTACTGAGGGAGGAAAGGTAGACGAAGGAATATGTCGTTCGGAAGAAGAACTGAAAGCAAGGATAGAAGGCATGGTTTCCAAGGATTTCTTGGTGATGCAATACATCCGTAAGGTGAAAGAAATCAATTACTTCGGCATAGCCATAAAGGATCATGTCTATATTGACTATCATGATTTGAGGGAGAGGTTCCCTGTCGACGGATATGGCTATTACAATTCTTTCCACTTATGTGAATATGATGAAATGCATGACCGGATGGTCAATATGATTAAAGAGACTGGATATCAGGGATTGTTTGATGTGGAGTTTCTTGTTCCTGATGATGGCAAGATGTATTTTACAGAAGTTAATTTCAGGGTTGACGGTGAAGTATATAAGATGATTCCGGGTATAAATATGCCGGATTATTGGTGTAAACTTGTTGATCTTCCAGAGGGGATGCTTCCAGAGCGTCTGGAGACAAAAAAGAATGGCTTTTGGGGAATGACTGAGATTAATGATTTTAAAATAAGTGTATTATCGGGTAAAGTCGGTTTTTTTAAATGGCTTTATCAATTTATCACGGCGGATAAACTAATGCTGCTGAATTTCAGAGATCCTAGACCAGCCATGATTAGATTATCTAATAGTATTAAGAGCAGGCTTCATATCAGTCATACTTGAAAAGAATGAGAAAGGTAATAACATACGGCACATACGACCTTTTGCATCAGGGGCATGTTAATCTCCTCAAACGAGCTAAGGAGTTAGGAGACTATCTTATAGTTGGCGTGACAACAGACAATTTTGATCTTGAGCGCGGCAAAATGAACACCCGCAACAATGTGATGGAAAGGATTGAAGCGGTAAAGTCTACCGGCTATGCAGATCAAATTATCATTGAGGAATATAGGGGACAGAAGATAGATGATATTCAAAAATACGGTGTCGATGTGTTTGCAATCGGCTCTGACTGGGAAGGGTATTTTGATTACCTTAAGGAGTATTGTGAGGTGGTCTATCTTCCTCGTACGGAAGGAATCTCAAGCACCCAACTACGTTTGGAGCGCCCTTCAGTGAAGGTCGGAATTATTGGTACTGGTAGTATTGCGCGGAGATTCGTTCCAGAGTCGAAAGTCGTTAATGGTATTGAATTATCAGCGGCATACAACCCAGACTCAGTCCAGGCCTCCCAATTCTGCTCGGATTTTGGCATTCCGAGTTATTGCAGATCTCTTTCAGATTTCCTTCTTTCGTGCGATGCGGTCTATATCGCTTCACCTCATTATACACATTATGATTATGTTAAAGCAGCACTTCTTGCAGGGAAACATGTCCTATGCGAGACACCTTTCGTGTTCTCAAGAAAAGATGCTAAGGAGTTGATGGATATAGCGGCTGCTAAAGGCCTTAGGTTGATGGTTGCACTCAAGACCGCCTATTGTCCGGCATTTGGTCACCTTATAACCCTTCTCAAGTCGGGAGTTATCGGAGAGATGGTCGAAGTTAATGCATCTGTTTCCACGTTGACAGATTCTGGCTCTCCGAAGATGGATCCATTGTATATGGGAGGGAGTATGAGTGAGAATGCTTGTTTCCCAATGTTGCCCATAATGAAATTGTTAGGAACTGAGTTTAGGGAAGTACGATTCTTCTCTAAAATGAGAAATAATGTGGACCTGTACACCAAGGCGCTGATACGTTATGATTCTTCTATAGCGTCTTTCCAGGTCGGCTTGGGCGTTAAGACAGAAGGATCATTAATTGTTTCGGGCACCAAAGGTTATGCTTATGTTCCAGCTCCATGGTGGAAGACAGACTATTTCGAGATAAGGTATGAGGATCAGAATAAGAATAAAAAATACTTCTATCCTTATCTTGGGGAAGGACTTCGTTATGAGATAAAAGATTTTATCTCGTCCATATTCTCTGGAACGGCGTATTATTCTAGGATTAATAACCGAGAAAATCTTGCTATGGCCGATATTCAGGAAAGGTATCTGAAAGGAATCGATAAGATTGTAATATAAGATAACCAGGTCTTTAGAACTTCAATATGATTTTAGCTATATTGGCTTATTACACAATGTCAGTGGTAGTGGCTCACTTGTTCCGGAAGTTCACCGGATGTCTGTGACATAGTGATAGACACACCTCTCCAGTGACAAACACGAGCTATGTCTGCTAGGCGAACCGTGAATTATGCCCATAGAAAGGAATATGCATGATCCTGTCCAAGTGTGTTTTTAGTTCTTCTCGTTAGTTGCTAAATCAGAAATGATGATCAAATAGTATTTATGAGCGCTTGGATAATTAAGGTATCACGACACTTCGTTTTCTTATTAAGTGTTTTCGTATCTTGTGATAATCGAATCGAAATAGAAAAAACTAATGAAGTATCGGCGTTCTATGGGAAAAAAATAGGTATTATCGGTGATAGTATATCCTCTTTCAAGGATTGCTCACCTTCCGGCTATGGTGAATATAAGGGCGCATCATATAAAACATATTATCCCCGAGGAGATGTTAAAAAAGTATCGGATATGTGGTGGGGAATGGTAGCGTTTTCATTGGGAATTGGTCTTGATGACATCACTAATTGTTCGTGGAGTGGGTCGACTGTTACTGGTGAACCAAATATTCCCCAAAATGCTTTTGCTGCATGTTCATCGCAAAGGATTGATGATCTTGCATGTCGTGGCTATACTCCAGACATTATTCTTTGTTACATTTCATGTAATGATTGGGCTTGGAATAGAGAAATAGGTTCTTGGAGTGTTTCAGATACATTATTGGCAATAGATAAGGTAATGACTCTCCGCGAGGCATATGCGACTATGTTGTCAAGGTTGAAAGTCTCATATCCAAAGTCTCGTGTTATTTGTTTAACAATACTTGAAGATGGGAAAAGAGATTCTATTCCTGGACCGCCTTCTGAAAATGACAACGGGGTCTCAGTCGCAGAGTGGAATACCAATATTATCCAGATTGCTGAGGCATTTGGATGCGAAGTGATTGATTTACATTCATGTGGAATAACTTATGATAGTATTGATGGCTATACTATTGATGGAGTTCATCCAAATAAAGCAGGTATGGGATTGATGTCAAAGGCAATAGTTGATTATCTTATGAATTAGTCGTTTTGCATAAAACTATCTTTCATTTTTCTTTTGAAGCGGTTTGAAGTCATAGCGTAATAAAGGACTTATTAATAAGTGTACGACATAACATAGTCCATAAATTAGAATTGCCAAGAAGAAACTAACAATATAGTTATTGTCAAATCCGATAGCTCTTGTGAGTGGATGGATGAAAATGTATTGAGCTCCAACAACGGTAATTAATGATTTCGAGATTTCTGTGATAGTTTTTGTTTTCGGGAAGGGAAGAAGTGAGAAAGCGAGAATCATCACGCTCCCTATCACTCCATTGAGATAGAAAAGGAGGATGTCAACAGATTCCCAGAATGCGAATTCAATTACATGGCCTGTCATTATGGCTTGATGTGAGAGGTCTCCAAATCCGACCCCGAGCATCGATACCCTACCATGGTATAAGGTGATAAAGATATTTATTGTTAAGCATAGGGCAAATGGGATAATCCATTTGAACGATTTTACTTGATGGTTAATTAACTCTCTACAGAAGTAACCTAGCGCATAGAATGGCAAACCCATCATTCCATTGGATAATGCGAATGGAAGTCTGAATCTCAACAATACGGGAATAAAAAGGAGAATGCCCCATAATAGCAGGGCTAAAATAACCGACTTTCTTGAAATAAAGAAGTCCAAAAAGACTTTACACCAAAATAAAGCTAAAAGGAACCAAAGGATAGTATGGATTTCTCCACGTGGTAAATCAATAAAGTATATTTTCAGTTGGGAAGCAAGAGTTTCCCCCATAAAGACTATTTCCGTTATAATGGCAATTATTGTGAATATAAAAGTCGGCCACAATAATGCTTTACAATAATGTCCCCAATTGATCCTGCCAATGTATTTATGGAAAACGCCGCTAATTATAAAAAACAGGGGCATATGATATGCGTAAATGAATAATCTAACTGTCGACTCTTCAGAATACAAGTGCCCGAAAATGACAAGGAATGCGGTAATGACTTTAGAAAGATCAAGGTAGTAGCAGCGCTCTTTTGTACCCATGATATAATTATTGAAAGCAGTTTCTATTATGCAAAGATAAGAGATAATTGAATCTATTCGGATTGTTTTATTTCGCGTAGTCTTTTCATTATTATCTTTTTTTTGCACGGAAATGTCCAGGGTTTACTTTTATTAATAAGTAAGTACTGTATCAGAGCTAAGCGTGCGCTTATCATGACTATTTAGAGATGTATCAAGTTAAACTCCTTTAATTTTGGAGGATGACGTGCAATAGATAAAAGGGAAGCATAATTCATCTATAGAGCATGTTATGATAGTATCATCGAGGATTATTATATTTAAAAAGAGCCGACAGGAAAGGTGATGCAGAGTATCTACGCCGGGACGTTATGATCGAAAAAGAACGGGAGCGTAATTTTATGGATAATGGTACAATCGAAGCTTTTTTCGCGTTAGAGAGTGCCGGCCTTTGGGAAAAGGAGGTCAAGCTTCCTATATCTCAGAATCCTGATTTCCAAGGCATTCTGATGTTGGCTAGGGAACAGGCCGTCTGCGGGCTGGTCACTGCGGGATTGGATCATGTCTCTGACCTAAAGATCAAGAAAACTGATTCTATGCCGTTTCTGAAGGAGGTGGTGATGACGGAAAACCGCAACATCGCCATGAATGACTTCATCAGCAAGTTGTTCAATAGCCTCGAGGAGAACGGCGTGAAGGCGGTTCTTGTCAAAGGGCAAGGCGTTGCCCAGTGTTATGAGAGACCGTTATGGAGGTCTGCGGGAGATATTGACTTATTCTTTGACGAGGATAACTATCAGAAAGCCAAGACGTTCTTGGCACCTCAGGCAGCTTCCGTAGAGTCAGAGGATAAGCGCAAGAAACATCTTGCGATAACCATTGATTCCTGGTTGGTGGAGCTTCATGGCTTGATGCCGACAGAGATTTCAGAGCGTATCAATGCAGGTGTCGTCTCCGTTCAGAAAAACATTTTCGAGAATGGGGGAGTACGCTTCTGGGATAATAATGGAGTAAATATTCCGCTGCCATCACCGGACAATGATGTTGTCATTATTTTCACCCATTTCATCCAGCATTTCTTCGTCGGAGGAGTAGGGCTGAGGCAGATCTCCGATTGGTGTCGGTTGCTTTGGACATATCGTGAAACCATTGACCGTGAGCTACTTGAGAGGCGATTAAGGGATATGGGTTTGATGTCTGAGTGGAAGGCATTCGCTGAATTTGCTGTGGATTATCTCGGGATGCCGGTAGAAGCAATGCCGTTTTTCGAAGAGTCGAGGATGCTTAAAAGGCAGGCTAGAAAAATCCGTTCCTTGATTATTCATACAGGTAATTTTGGACACAATAAGGATCAAAGCTATCGGCGTGAGCACCCTGGCTTACTGGGAAGGATTATCACCTTTTTCCGTCGCCTTGGAGAGTTCATTCGTCTTACTCAAATCTTCCCATGGGATGGCCCTCGTTTCTTTATGACCTATCTTTCAAGGAGGACGGAAGCCGTGTTATAGCACTTTTTGGGACAAATGATATCCTAAAGGTATTAAAAAGACTAATTAGTTTTGCTGATTTTAAGAATTGTTTCTAAATTTGTGAGTTACAAATAAGGTAATTGTTAAAACTCGAACATAATGAAAAAGGTTATTGTAACTATCTTCGCTGCGGCTCTCTTGGCTTTCTCGGCCAATGCGCAGGACTTCACCCCCGGATGGAATCTCGGAGTTATGGGTGGTGTTAACTATGTGACTTCTAATGGGTGGCATATGGACAGGTTTGACCATGTCACTCCTAATGTCTCTCTGAACATGGGTTATGATGTCGCCCCTTGGCTCAACCTTCGTGGAAGTTTAAGCGGTATCTCTGGTACTTATCCGACTAATAAGGGTAAGGATGCTGGTAAGCTAAAATATGCCCAGCTTGGCGTTGACGGTGTGGTTGACATCTGCGACATCTTCAAGTACAATGCGGAGCGTTTCTTCAGCCCCTATGTTTTCCTTGGTGTTGCTGGAAACTATCGCTTCAAAGTCGGTAATGAGAAGGCTGCTTTCTGCCCTGGTGTCCGCGCAGGTCTCGGATTTGACTTCCGTATCACCGATGGTGTCAAGATCGCTCTTGAGCTTCAGGACAATGGTCTGAACAACAAGTTCAACACTCTGGACGATAACACCTACTATGGTGGTGAAATCCTCCACATCAAGCGCCCCTTCAAGTGGGATGACAACTTCGTCGCTCTTGTCGGTGTGAAGTTCGCTCTCTAGAGTTAGGAGTTACTTATTGAAAATGGTGGATGCCCTGCCCAAATTGGGCGGGGCATCTTTTTGAAAGATTGATCCGGGAATGTCTGAAAACAGAAAGCGTATCTACCTCTGCCTGGCTCACATGAGCGGCAAGGAGCAGGATTTCATAAAGGAGGCCTTTGACACGAATTGGGTGGCTCCGTTGGGGCCGAATGTGAATGGGTTCGAAGGGGACTTGAAGGCCTTTGTAGGGAGTGACAGGGAAGTGGTGGCGCTGGCGTCGGGGACGGCGGCGGTGCATCTTGGACTCATTGATTGCGGCGTGGGGCCTGGTGACGAGGTAATCGTCCAGAGTTTCACCTTCTGTGCCTCTTCGCATCCCATCACGTATCTCGGAGCGACACCGGTGTTTGTCGATAGCGAGAAAGATTCCTGGAATATTGATCCGGACCTCCTGGAGGTGGCGATTAAGGACCGTATCGCGAAAACCGGCAAGGCCCCTAAAGCGATCATCCCCGTGGCGCTCTACGGCATGCCGTACCAGATCGACCGGATCATGGAAATCGCTGACAGATACGGGATTCCAGTTGTGGAGGATGCTGCTGAGGGCTTCGGCTCCCGTTTCGACGGCCAGGTACTTGGTACCTTCGGAAAGTTCGGAGTGCTGAGTTTCAACGGCAATAAGATGATCACGACCTCCGGCGGTGGGGCGTTGATCTGCGCCGACCAGGAGGCCAAGAATAAGATCATGTGGTACGCCACACAGGCCCGCGAGGCATATCCTTACTACCAGCATGAGGCGATCGGCTACAACTATCGCCTCTCTAATGTCTGCGCCGGAATCGGCCGAGGCCAGATGCTTGTCCTTGATGAGCACATTGCCCATCACAAGCATATTAAGGACTTATACAAGGAGCTTCTCAAGGATGTCCCTGGGATTGAGGTTCACGACAATCCCTCGTCCCGTTACGACTCCAATTTCTGGCTCAACACGATCACTATCAATCCATCTATCCGTATCCAGGGCCAGGAGAACGCCTACAAGACCGTGGTCCAAGGCGCGGTAGGTGGTGCCGCCGGCGTCGTTCATGCCGTCGAAAATCCGAGGACAGAGTGCGAGCCTAACGACAATGTCGAGGCCCTCCGGGTATTCCTGGACAAGGCTGGCATCGAGGCTCGTCCGCTCTGGAAGCCGATGCACAAGCAGCCGGTCTACAAGGATGCCCCAGCTTATGTCAACGGTGTCTCTGAGGCCCTGTTCAAGGTGGGGATGTGTCTCCCGAGCGGCCCTCTCGTGAGTGACGAGGATGTCCGGTATATTGTCAAATCAATCAAGAGCGCCATCATACAGTAGTTTGTTAAATTGTTTTATTAGTCGTATATTTACAAGCTACAATCAACTGACATGCGAAGCGGAAAGGACTTGGTCGAATGGTATTTCTCAAGGCGTACGCTACCTTACTGGTGCGTGCTTGCCCTTGATTGCCTGATCGTTTTCTTCTCTTTTGTGGTTACCTATTGGGCTTTTTACAGGGGTGCCGCCTTGCAACGGAACTTCTGGGCGCTGCTTAGGGTTATAGTGGTCTATATCTTCGTCTGCGCAGTATTCTTCAAGCTTTTCAGGACTTATTCCGGAATCCTGCGATTCTCGACATTCTCTGACTTGAGCAGGCTCGGATCGGCTATGGCGTTCTCTTTCGTAGTGTGCTTCGGGCTCCACTACCTTATCAATAAGGTTCCATCTCAGACGCTGGCCCATCTGACAGCGAGGGTTATATTCTTCGCTCTGGCCGGGGCGACGCTCACGATGTGGATCGAGAGGATGCTCATTAAGTTTATCTACGACACCTATTTCCGCTCGGATTCCGCCATGCGTGTGTTCATCTATGGCGTGCGCGCCGGGGGGATAGGTCTCGCCAAGGCTATAGCAGGGGAGAAACCCATGCGTTTCCATCTCGCGGGTTTCATATCCCACGACAAATCCCTTCATGCCAGCGGTACCCTCCTGATGGGCAAAAAGGTCTACGATGTGGATGAGAATCTTCCACGGGTGCTTTTGGCCAGGAAGATCCAGGCTGTTCTTGTGGCTCCAGGAAGGATTGAGCGTTTCCGTGAGGACACGGCCCTGCAGGATTATATCCTGGGGAGCGGGGTAAAGATTTATTTCTCCCAGAACGCTGTCCAATGGGACAAGAACCAGATTTCCGGGGCTCCTGTCCTTAATCAGGTCAGTGTGGAGGACCTGCTTCCGAGGGACGAGATCGTGATGGATATGGACTCGGTGGCCGATGCTTTGAAAGGCCATAAGGTGCTGATCACCGGCTCAGCAGGTAGCATCGGCAGTGAGATAGTCCGCCAGGTGGCTTCATTTGAGCCTGCGGAGATGATGCTGATAGATTCGGCTGAGAGTCCTCAGCACGACATCAGGCTCATGATGAGCAAGGAATACCCTTCGGTTAAGGCAACCACGCTTGTCACCAGCATCACCAACTCTGACAGGATGGAGGCTGTGTTCAAGACTTTCCGTCCGGATTTCGTATTCCACGCCGCTGCCTACAAGCATGTGCCAATGATGGAGGACAACCCCTCCGAGAGTATTCAGAATAACGTTTTGGGGACTAAGATATTAGCGGATCTCTCTGTCAAATATGGCGTCCGCAAGTTCGTGATGATCTCGACCGACAAGGCTGTAAATCCCACGAATGTGATGGGTTGCTCCAAGAGGATCTGTGAGATATATGTCCAGAGTCTCAACAAGGCCGAGGTGGCGGGGAAGGTCCAGGGCAACACCCAGTTTGTCACCACCCGGTTCGGTAACGTTTTGGGCTCCAATGGCTCTGTCATCCCTATATTCGAGAAACAGATCAAGGATGGCGGTCCTGTCACTGTGACCCATCCGGACATCATCCGCTACTTCATGCTCATTCCTGAGGCCTGCAAGTTGGTCCTTGAGGCTGGCACTAAGGGCAATGGGGGAGAGATATTCGTTTTCGACATGGGCAAGCCGGTCAAGATAGCCGATCTCGCGAAGAGAATGATCGAGATGAGCGGCGCGAAGGGCGTGGAGATCCAGTACACGGGTCTGCGTGACGGTGAGAAACTCTATGAGGAGCTGCTTGATTCAGAAGAGACGACGAAACCCTCGTTCCACGAAAAGATCCGCATCGCCGAGGTCCGGGAATATGATTACTCTGAGGTCAAGGAGAGGATTGACGAGCTCATCGCCATCTCCCATGAATATGACGACTTCAAGACCGTGGCAGCGATGAAACGTATTGTCCCTGAATATGTCAGCAACCACTCAGCCTTCTCTGTGCTGGATAAATAAGCGACCGATAGGATATGTGGCCATTCTCGAAGCGACTGACTCTCTCATCTTCCCATATTTTCGAAGGTTTCACTGATTGCCATTCTCACATCCTTCCTGGGGTTGATGATGGAGTGAAGCACATTGAGGAGTCCCTGGCCATTCTTGGACGCTATGAGGAGATGGGGATCAAGTCAGTCTGGCTGACTCCCCACATCATGGAGGACATTCCAAACACTCCGGCGGACCTTCGGGTAAGGTACGAGGCTTTGCGCTCGGCCTACAGCGGTCCCATCGAGCTCCATCTCGGGGCGGAGAACATGATTGATAATCTGTTCGAGAAACGCTTGGAAGAGAATGACTTCCTGCCGATGGGCCCGAGGGCTGACCATCTTCTTGTGGAGACCTCGTATTTCACTCCGCCTTATGGTTTCCATGGTATTCTCGAGAAGGTGAAGTCGATAGGTTATTTCCCTGTCCTGGCCCATCCTGAGAGGTATGTTTACATGTCTCCTAAGGATTATGACCGACTGAAGGAGATGAAGATCCTCTTCCAGCTCAATCTGTTCTCCCTGACCGGTTATTACGGGCCCGCCGTCAAGTCTGTCGCTGAGACTCTTCTCAAGAAAGGTTACTACGACTACGCCGGCACGGACATCCACTCTATAACCATGCTTGACCGCTGGCCCGATCGCCACATCGCCCCCAAGCACCTTCCCGCATTCCGCACCCTGTAGCTTTTTGCCAGGTCCGTATTTATAATTGGTTATTGAGCCGGCGGACAATTCGGTCGACATCTGAGGCCAAGACTGTGCCTTTCAACGTGACCACTGATTGGCCATAAAGGATTATTATCAGGTCCGAGACATGCTTACCATCCTCTGAGACAACGCCATAGGTCTCATCAAAGGTGAGGGAGCCCTCTCCGTCTCGTTTCACAAGATTCTCTTTGACTATATTCCTCATAATCGAGGCCTCTATCTCGTCCTTGAGCTCTGGGCTGCTGTAGCCATAGTCAAGCATACAGACAACTCCGACATGTTTAAACGCCTTGGCCACCTTCCGTGTCCAGGCGCTTCCAGCCTTGCCAACGGTCTTTCCCATAGTCATCGCCACACGTCCCAGCTTCATCAGCGAGACATTTCCTTTCCCGTCGTAGCGCTCCATCAAGGCGACAATATTCTCGAAGCCTTCCTCATAAGTCCCATCAAATGAACTAATTGACGATGGCTCAAGCCCCTCCAGAGCGCCATGCCCCGGAATTTGCCCGAAGGTGACAGAAGGAACCGCCAGAAAAACCAGCAGTACAAAAACAATGTATGTCAAATTCCTGCGCACTTGCATTGAGACAGCTACTTGGATCTGGAATTGATGAAGCTGGCGATAGCGGGAAGCAGTGTCGTGAATATCTTCTTCATCACCGTGAATATACTTCATTTTTCGAAACTCCGCAAATCGGCTGGTTAACTTATCACCATACATACACCCGCCACTATAAGTCTGCATCCAGCTTTTTACTCTGCAGCTATGAAAGGACACTTTTCCTTACCCTTAGAGTAAATAATATACTCCCAGGTTATGAAAAGGGCTTTTTCCGTATCCTGGGAGTAACTAAGATCCAAACCTTAGAACAGATTCTTTCCGGCGGAGGAGACAGCGTTTTCCACATCGTCACGCTTCATCAGGCCGTCTATTCCGATGAAGACCGTCTCTTCCGAGTCCAGGACTGTCAGAAGAAGGCTCTTGATAAACTCGTCGTCTCCAAGGGATAAGATGTTGATTTTCTGTCCCTTATCCTTGACCTCCATCAAGGTTTCAAACTTGTTCCCACCTACAATCTTCACCACGTCCTTGGAAATCTTCTCTGCCAAGGATGTGTCTTCTGTCTGGAGCATGTAGAACCCTGTCATCGACTTGATCATTGGGCTCAAGTCCACATCGCTTTCCTCGATCCTGATCTCAGGGATTTTCCCGATCATCTTGAACATCGCGGGGGAAATGTAGACCGCGGTGACGCGGTCGTCATCGGAGTATTTCTGGTAGATGGACTTATAATCCTGGGCCGATGCCAAAAGGGCGGAAAGGCCTGCTATTAAAGTGAGGAATATCTGTTTCATCGTTTAATGCTATTCATTTGGTTATTAACTGTTTCCGTAAAACTGAGCAATGCTCTCTCGACCTCGGCATAGGCGACAACCGGATCATCGAAAGTATCTTTCAATGGCTTCGGCCTCAGCGATAAACCAAGTGAGGCGATAATGACAAGCGAAGCCGCCGCTCCGGCGAGCCAAAGGATGCGCTGCCTTGAGCTGCTATGCTCTTTGACAGAGGCTCTGACCCTTTCCTCAAGTCCTTCCGGAACCTTCACGGAACTGTCTAAAGATATCCGCTCGAGGTCCTCCAGGCTGAGTTTTTCTATATCTTCAATCTTCTTCATCGCTTGTCATCTTTTTCAGTTTCTTTCGCGCGACGCTAAGTTTCACCCTGACATTGATTTCCGAGAGTCCGGTGCGACGCGCTATCTCCGGGTAGGGAATATTCTCGAAAACCCTCATTTCCAACACCTTCCGCTGACTGTCAGGCAGGCGGGCCATGCATTCCCGTATCCTTTGGAGTTTCTCCCTGCCGATCAGCCCGTTGTCCATGGACTCTTCAGTCGAGATCATTGATGCCAGAATTCCCGGTTCAGGAAACACGGTTCTGGACCTGGCGGCACTCTTTAATTTATCCAGGCATATATTCTTGACCATTGTGAGTCCGAAAGCGAGTGGATTGTCCACATTGCCGAGAGTCGATCTTCTATTCCATAGCTTAAGGAACAGGTCTTGCACGGCATCCTGTGCCTCAGCCTCCGATTCAAGGATGTAGAATGCAACCTTGTAGAACCTGTCGGCGAGGGGGAACCAAACGCTATTAAACTCCTCGGAACTCATTGACTTATTTGCTTCTAGAGTTAATGAAGCTGGCGACGTCATTGGTCCTTATAAGTCCGCGGACACAAATCACAGCTCCGCTTCCGGGGGCATTGATCACAAGACCGCTGATGTCCTTGCCGTCATCACTCGGGAATGCGTAGATCTCAACCTTATCATCATGATCTTTGGCCTGGATAAGGAGGAACTCTTTACTGAGCACCTTCGAAAGCCTGTTCGCGAAATCCTTTTTCACACCATCTGAGCAATCCTCATAGCTGGCGATGCTGACATGTTTGACGTCCCGCATGAGCGAGAGGATCTCTTGGGCGTCCTTGTCTCCCTGCTGCCTGATCGCCGCTTTTGCTAGCGCCAGACCGACCCTACCGAGGTTAATCAGCTGAAAATCAGCATGTCCGGAATACTCTTTCATCAGCAAATTGACCCTTTTGCCATAATCGATGGAAGGGGTTGCGGCCAGGGTGCGTGTTCCGGCGACGACTGACGCAAGGAATACCAAAAAGGCGATAACTGTTTTTCTCATGTCTACGAAGTTAATAATTAATCCAAACTCCGCTATAAAGACGATCGAAGACCCGAAATGTAACGACTGAATGTCTTTTTTTTACCCTGGCTATCGTTTTTTCCTTGCAAACCCTCCTGTCTATTTACTATAAAGTCAAAGAATACGGTATTTCCTTACCTTCAGAGTAAATTATTTACTTCCAGGGCAGGAAAAGGGCTTTTTCCGTGTCCTGGGAGTAGCTTATTCCCCGTTTCAGCGGCGCGAAGTGTTCCGTGAGCATGCCTGTGCCGGAAAGATAGCTGTAAACCGGCTATGAAAAAACAATTATGGCTATCATAAGAAAAAGTGTTTCTGTTTTTGAATATATGGTCAGGCTATTTTGATTACATTGCGGGAAAGAAAAAGCTTAGACTATGAATCGAGTTGAGAGATTTAAAAAGTGGGCTGAGTACAGGACTTGGCCAATGGGTTACTATCACATTGTCGTTGAGTCATTTGAGAAGGGACAAATGTTCAATAATGATCTTCAATTCGCTGCCGGGATGAACACTGTGGCATTGGCTCAGTTTGTTTACGAAGTGGTAATCCTGGTTTTCGATCTGATGGTCAACCATGCCCATTTCCTGGTTCGTTGCACAGGAGCCGCTGCTGTGGACTTTTTTATTTCTTTTAAGAAGAGGGTTAATTCTGAGCTTGTGGCAGACGGATACCCTCCGTTACCAGACGATCTGGGTTTTAAACTTCTCCCCATTGATGTGAACGATCCGTATCATCTGAAAGATGTGGCGGTCTACATCCCTCGTAATCCTTATAAAGCTAATAGCAGGATAACTCCATCCGGTTATGTGTGGAGTTCTAATTATTTGATCTTCAGTGATATAATTAAGCTCATACAGAAAAAGCCATTGAAAGAATTCTCTGCAAGCAAGTTGCGGAAAACACTGAAATCGAAGACTGTCCTTCCTGGTGATTATCTGTTCAATGAGAACCTTGGAATCATTCTTCCGGAATCGTATGTCGCGACAGATGAAGTTGAAATAATAATAGGCTCTTCATGGAATTACTGCGACAGGATTGTCCGGAACATGGACGCCTATGTCCGGATCGCCGAAAAGATTAGTGACAGGATCTTTATTAATGACAACGAGTTAGGTACGATTATCTATTCGATCTGCAAGAATAAATACGGTGTCAAGTCATATCTTGAGTTAGGTTTGAGTGACAGATGTTCTTTGGCTGTAAGGTTGGCCAAAGATTACCACATCGAACCTAAGAGAATATGCCGAAAACTCTCCATCGAGCGGTCAGTTTTAGAGGACCTGTTGCGATAAATCTGCAATCTCGTTACTCCGGGGTCGAAAAATAGCCGTTATCTTACCCTCAGAGTAAAATATTTACTCCCAGGTCAGGAAAAGGGCTTTTTCCTTGTCCTGGGAGTAGCTGAGGTCCAGCGGTAGAGCCGGGAAAGCGGCTGTAAGCAAACCGGTGCCGGGAAGGTGGCTGTAAGCAAGCCGGTGCGCTACAGCTTTTCGAGCTCGGAGATCCAAAGCTGGACTTTGGCGTCCGAGGGCATGCGGAAGTCGCCGCGGGGCGAGAAGCTGACCGGGCTGATCTTCGGGCCGTCGGGCATGCAGGAGCGCTTGAACTGCTGGCTGAAGAATCTCCAGTAGAACTTCTTGAGCCACTTGAGGATGGTCTCCGCATCGTATCTACCTGAGAACGCCCTGCAGGCCAGGAAGTAGATCTTGGAAGGGGAGTACCCGTGGAGCATGAAGTTGTAGATGAAGAAGTCATGCAACTCATAAGGTCCGATGAGGTCCTCGGTCTTTTGCTTGATCTCGCCTTTGTTGTCGGCAGGCATAAGTTCCGGACTGATAGGCGTTTCCACAATGTCCACCAATATCTCGGCGGCGGATCTGCCACCGGAGACAGCAGGCGATGTGAACACGTTAGCAGCTGCCCAGCGGACCAGATGCTTAATCAAGGTCTTGGGTACGGAGGCGTTGACTCCGTACATTGACATGTGGTCTCCGTTGTATGTGCACCAGCCGAGGGCCAGCTCTGAGAGATCGCCCGTTCCGACCACAAGGCCGTTCTCCTGATTGGCTGTGTCCATGAGGATTTGGGTCCTCTCACGCGCCTGGGCGTTCTCATAAGTGGAGTCCATGACGGCAGGGTCGTGACCGATATCCTTGAAGTGCTGCTCCACGGCGGGAACAACTGAAATTTCCCTGGATGTCACTCCAAGAGACTCCATGAGGTCCACAGCATTTGATTTTGTCCTGACAGTCGTGCCGAGTCCAGGCATGGTGATGCCAATAATGCCTGACCTGTCGTAACCGAGTTTGTCAAAAGCCATCGCTGTGACAATCAGCGCCAGAGTGCTGTCCAGGCCACCTGAGATGCCGATAACCGCCTTTTTGCAGCCAATATGCTCCATTCTCGCAGCGAGTCCGGTCGACTGGATAGCCAGGATTTCCTTGCAGGCTTCAGCTTCCTCGGCGGGATCACCTTCCGGAAGGAAAGGATGCGGCTCAACCTCGCGATACAGACACTCTGAGAAATCAGTCGGTGCAGAATCTCCGAGCTCGAAGCGGCAATAAAGGTTTGAATATTCACAGGCTGAAGTCCCGTCAGGAGCCATGCCTCTGAATGAGTTCTTTTTCTGGCGGTGTACCCCGATCTTCTCGATGTCGATGTCGGCGAAAGTGATGGTGTCCTCCATCTGGAATCTCTCGTTCTCCGCCAGCAACTCTCCGTCCTCGCAAATGACGGCAGAGCCACCGTAGACGGTGTCCATGGTGGATTCGCCGTAACCGGCTGAGCAATAGACGTATCCTGAGACCGTACGTCCAGACTGGTTGATCACGAATTCCCTACGTTTCTGGTTCTTCCCAGCCACCTCATTTGAAGCGGAGATATTAACTATCACTTGCGCTCCGGAAGGGGCCAGGAAGGAGGATGGCGGAACCGGGGTCCAGAAATCCTCGCATATCTCAATGCCGAAAGTCGTCCTGCCGATTGAGAAGAGCAGGTTGGGTGAGAGGTTGCAGCGCTGTCCGCAATACTTTGTGACTGAGTCGAATCCGTCCCGATAGTAGTTCTTGCCATCATCTACAAAGCGCCCGACACGGGTGTTGGAAGGGGAGAGGAAGTCGGATCCGGAAGCGAACCATCTGCCTTCGTCGAACTCGGCGTAGGTCGGAAGATATATCTTCGGAACTATTCCCTTGATCCCACCGTTTCGGATCACGATAGCGCAGTTGTAAAGACGTCCGCGGTAGCGTACCGGGGCACCCACGACCACAGTGGCGTGCTTGCCGCGGGTGTGGTCGGCTATTTTCTTAACCGCTTCCTCAGAGGCTGTGAGGAGCAGGCTCTGCCCGAACATGTCCAGGCAGGTGTATCCTGTAACCGAGAGCTCCGGAAACACGACGAGGGAGGCTTTCTCAGCCTCGGCCTTGTCAATCAAGGAGCATATCGCCTCACGGTTGTAGTCAACATCGGCGATCTTGACGCGCGGCACCGCAGCCGCGACTCTGAAAAACCCGTAATCCATTTTACCTGAATATATTAAGCGTTTGCGGGATCGTTCCCTTTATCCTCCTGGCTGAGGCGCTCCCTCTCACGGCGGCGGGCGTTGTTTACTGTCACGGCGACACCCCTATAGAGGAAATATATGCCGATCAGCAGGATGCAGATGTTCGCCCATAACTTTCCGGAGCCGCTCACGAGCAGGGTAATTGCGAATCCGATGATGAAAACAGCGAACACGAAATAAATGATATTCATGAACTTAACCATGGCTTTACAAGCTTTCTATGAGTTTTGAGAATATTGCGCACATTCTGTCAGCCGCGGCGTCAGCGGCCTTTACGACGGCATCTCCGTCATTGACATAATCTTCGGCGTAGTCATCGTGAGCCTCATTGGTCACGACTGACATTCCGAACACCCGGACGTTCGAGTGGCGGGCTGTTATGACTTCAGGAATAGTCGACATTCCGGTCACATCACCCCCGATGATACGGATGTATTTATACTCAGAAGGGGTCTCGTAAGTGGGGCCTGTTCCTCCATAATAGACTCCCTTGTGGACCTTTATCCCCATCTCGGCGGCGATCTTCTCCGCCTTCCCGATGAGCTCAAGGTCGTATGGCCTGGTCATATCGGGGAATCTGGGGCCGAACTCGTCCATGTTGGGACCGATAAGCGGGTTCGGCTGCTGGCAGATATGGTCCTTAATTATCATCAGATCACCCACCTTGTAGTCGTAATTGACACCACCGGCGGCGTTGGAGACGAAAAGATACTGGATTCCCAAGACTACCATCACCCTTGTGGGAAGGGTCACCAGCTCCATCGGGTAGCCTTCATAGAAGTGGATGCGCCCCTGCATCATAATGACCTGTTTCCCTTCTATCTCCCCGACAAGGAAGTTGCCTTTGTGGCCGATGGCGGTGGAGACAGGGAATCCGGGAATGGTCTTGTAGGGGATCACGATCGGATCCTTCACGGCATTGGCGAGCTTTCCCAGGCCGCTGCCCAGAACTATGCCGACCAGTGGCTTGCGGTCTCCGATCTGCTTCTTGACGAAGTCCGCGGCCTGGTGGATTCTTTCTATTCTTGGGTCCATACTATTTGGTTTTATTGATTTGCTTTAATTGTGAGCGGCCTCCTTCCAGGACATCCTTGGAACCTCCCACGATCCTGTCCCTCATCACAAGGCGGCCTCCAGCGATCAAAGAGCTGACGCAGTCGCTGTGGGCGGAATAGACGTAGTTGGCGAGGAATGGAGCGGGGGATAGGAAGAAGGTGCTGTCAGTGTCAACTATCTGGATGTCAGCGTCCCAGCCTTCCTGGATCTTTCCGGTCTTGAGACCAAGGGCCTTGCCTCCGTTGACTGTGGCCATATCCAGCAACTCCTGGATGGGAAGAGCTGTGGGATCCTTTCTCCAAGCTTTCTCGACTATCGCCGACGTCTTCATGGCCTCCAGCATGTCGAGGTTGTTGGATGAGGCGCAACCGTCGGTGCCGAGGCAAACGTTAGCTCCAGCGTCCTGGAGCTCCTTCCAAAGGAAACGGTATCCTGAGGCGAGTTTGAGATTGGAGTTAATATTATGCACGCAGTTGACGCCCCTACGGCCGAGGATCTCCACATCCTTTTCAGACAGCCAGAGCGAGTGGGCGGCGATCACGTCCGGCCCAAGGACTCCAAGAGAGTCAAAATACTCTGTCGGGGTGAGCCCGCCATGGGCGGCCTTACAATCAGTCACCTCAGCCTCTGTCTCGGCGAGGTGGATATGTATTCTCAGACCGTTCCGTCTCGCGAGCTCAGCGGCCCGGATTATGGCTTCCTCCCGCACAGTGTATATGGAATGAATGCTGATTGAGGGGATCACACGATCCTCCCAGGATTTGGCCTCCTCAATGAAGGCTTCGCACTCATCTTTCTGACGCTCAGCTGTTTCCTTATTGAATCCATCCAGAAATACATAGGATATTACTCCTCGTAGTCCTGAATCAGCGGTGGCTTTTTGGGCTGCCGATGGATACCAATACATGTCGTTGAACACTGTGGTTCCTGTCATGGCCATCTCAAGGGCAGCAACTCTCGTCCCCCAATAAACGAAATCGTTGTCAAGATTCTTCTCAATCGACCAGACATGATCCAGCCAGTCTTTCAGGACCATATCCTCGCCGACACCTCTCATCAGGCTCATTGCGGCATGTGTGTGGGCGTTGACAAAGCCTGGCATGGCCGTTTTCCCCGCACAATCAATAGTCACGTCCGGCGCCCCTTCCGTCATGGCCGGCTTGACCGGCCATCCCCTCGCAGGCCTGATGGCCGCAATGACCCTACCATCCACCACGATGTCCACCTGCCTGCCGTCGAGCGTTATGTCTTTAAGAAATATCTTTCCCATGGGCTTGACCTATTTTCCAAATATAAGAAAAAATCACTAATATTGCCATATAATCAACCACAGAGCCACATGAAGATTGTTTCCAGGGCGCTTTTTGCCCTTGCCGTCGCTATCTCAACAGCGGCTTCCGCACAGGAGAATATCAGCCTTATTGAGAAGAATTTCAAGGATATTCCATGGAGCCAGCCAATAGGTGTATATTGGTATTGGATCTCCGGTAATATGTCTTCAGAAGGTGTCGTCAAGGACCTCGAGGCTATGAAAAAGGCTGGCATCACCAGGGTGCAAATTGGCATGATAGGTGAGGGTCAGGGCGCTCCGCAGGGCCCTGTCCGGATGTTCACGGAAGAGTGGTGGAACATCCTCCATACTATGTTCAAGACCGCCGGTGATCTGGGGATAGAGGTTGGCCTGTTCAACTGTCCCGGATGGAGCCAGAGTGGCGGCCCTTGGGTGAAAACCTCCCAAGCAATGCGGTATCTGGGAAGTGTGAAAGACACGGTGAGTGGTCCTTCTGTATTTAAAGGGAAACTTCCTGTGGTTGGTGCTGACGCTCAGGATGTCAAGGTGTTGGCATATCCTTTAATCGGACCATCTGAGGTGTTGTCAGCCGCATTGGGGGCTTCAAGGAAGGAGGTGACGATTAAGTCATCGATGCCTATTCCAGTCCGTACTGTCGTCATCGAGCCTGTGCATAAGAACGGCGAGACTTGGGCTGAGCTTTTTGTCAAGGAGAACGGGAAGCTTCGTTCAGTCGAGAAGTTCCATGTGGACAGGAGCAATGCTGGCGTCAATGTCGGTTTCGATCCTTATGCTCCCGTGGTGATCTCCATCCCGGCGACTGCAGGTGAAGAGTTCGTCCTCAAGGTAGAGAAAGAGGGGGTTGTCGACAAGGTCATTCTAAGCGATGTGCCGGCTGTCGAGAGATTCGCCGAGAAGACATTCGCGAAGATGTGGCAGACTCCGCATCCGATGTGGGACGCATATATGTGGCGGGAGCAGCCTTCGGATGACGGAGGTTTGGTGCTGGATCCATCGGAAGTTATTGATATTACGAAATATATGTCCGCTGATGGGACTTTGTCATGGAACGTCCCGGCAGGGAAGTGGGTGATTGAGAGGACCGCTATGCTCCCGACCGGCTCAATGGATGGGCCGGCTCCTGAGGAGGGCCGAGGTCTTGAGACGGACAAGATGAGCAAGAAGCACATCAGGGCACATTTTGACAACTACCTAGGAGTCATTCTGGACAAGATTCCCGCCGCCGATCGCAAGACTTTCAAGATTGTCGTGGAGGACAGCTATGAGACCGGCGGACAGAACTGGACGGATGATCTGATTCCCGATTTCGAGAAAGCATACGGCTATGACCCGACTCCGTTTATTCCCGTGCTGAGCGGAGTTGTTGTCGGGAGCAGGGATATTTCCGATCGCTTCCTTTGGGATCTTCGCAGGCTCGTTGCTGACGAGGTTTCTTATAATTATGTGGGAGGCCTGAGGGAGGTCAGTAATGAGCACGGTCTAACCACATGGCTTGAGAATTATGGCCACTGGGGCTTCCCTGGTGAGTTCCTGCAGTATGGCGGGCAGTCTGACGAGATCGCTGGGGAGTTCTGGAGCTTCGGTGATCTTGGGAATATCGAGAACCGTGTGGCTTCTTCATGCGGACATATCTATGGCAAGAAGAAGGTCTGGGCTGAGAGTTTCACATGCGGCGGGCCTGACTTCACCCAGTATCCCGGACAGATGAAGCAGAGGGGAGACCGTTTCTTTACAGAGGGCATAAACGCTTCATTGATGCATCTTTACATCCAGCAGCCGGATGACCGTGTGCCTGGTATCAACGCCTGGTTCGGTAATGAGTTCAACCGCCACAACACCTGGTTCTCCCAGATGGATGTTTTCAGCGACTATCTGAAGCGCTGCAACTATGTGCTCCAGCAGGGGCGTTATGTCGCCGATGTGGCTTATTTCCTGGGTGAGGATGCTCCTAAGATGACCGGAATACGTGATCCGGAGATTCCGGAGGGATATTCCTACGATTTCATCAATGGCGAGGTCCTGATGGACGCCAAGGTGAAGGACGGTAAGTTGCTCCTGAATAGCGGTATGGAGTATTCAGTTCTGGTGCTGCCGAAGATCAAGACCATGCGTCCGGAGCTGCTTGCTAAGTTGGAAACACTTGTGAAAGAAGGTCTTACGATTATGGGACCGGCTCCGGAGAAGAGTCCGAGCCTGGCTGGATATCCACGAGCTGACCAGGTTGTCAAGTCCATCGCTGATCGGATGTGGAGGATTTCAGAGGAGCCTTTCACCACTTCCTTGGATTATGGGAAGGGTGTGATTTATCGTGGCGGATCGCTTGAGCAGGTTTTCGCTGACAAGGGTATTGTGGCGGATTTCCGTGTTGATGATCAAGATCTTCCGCTTCAGTTCATCCATTTGACCTTGGGTGATGCTGAGGTGTATTTCGTGTCTAACCAGGGCGACAGGCCTATCGAATTTGACGCCATGTTCAGGGTCAGCGGCATGACTCCTGAGCTTTGGAATCCTCTCACAGCTGAGACTCGCTTACTGCCTGAATACAAGGCGTTGTCAAAGACCACAAAGGTCCCTATGCGCTTGGATGCTTTCGAGAGCTCTTTCGTGGTCTTCCGTGGTGATGCTCAGGCTGCGGCTCCGAATGGGCTCAATTATCCTGTGGAGACAGTTGTGGCTGAGTTGGCAGGTCCTTGGAAAGTGGCTTTCCAGGAAGGCAGGGGAGGCCCCGATGCTCCCGTGGTGTTCGAGTCGCTCTCCGATTGGACTCAGAACACCGATCCTAAGATTAAATATTTCTCCGGAACGGCCGTCTACTCAAGCTCCATCAAGCTTAGGAAGCTTCCTGCGGAACCGGTCTATCTCGACCTTGGGAAGGTTATGGTGATGGCCAAGGTTAAGGTCAACGGGGAATATGCCGGGGGAGTGTGGACTGCTCCTTATAGGCTGAATATCAGCGATTTCCTCAAGAAAGGGGAGAATGTGATCGAGGTTGAGGTGGTCAATTGCTGGCGCAATAGGCTGATTGGCGAGAAGGAGGCCATTCCAGAGTCCGAGCGATTCACCTTCCAGACTTCCACCTATCTCGACAAGGATGACGATCTCCAGAGCTCCGGCCTCCTCGGTCCCGTCCGCCTCCTCGCCATCCCTTACCACCTCCTCTAACTCGTCAGAGTAGCCCCCAGTCGGAATATGTCTTCCGGAGGGCTCTGCGGCCTATGGCCGCTCCGTACCCTCCCACTGTCTCCTGCGTCATCGCCTGCGGCGATAACTTGTATCCAGCGGGCCCCATCCCTCTTCCCGTGGCCGAGGGGGGCCACGCCTCCGGAAGGCATATTCCGACTGTGGTTTTTATCGGTAATTGGCGGTAAGAGGACTCCCCCTGGAAGGCCTGTCCACCCCCGGACAGGGGCAGGGGGAGGGGCCCGACGATAGTTGGGTATGAGGCGTGAGCTTGCTCACGACTAATGCCCAAATAGCGTTGGGAGGGGCCGGAGTGAGCGAAGCGAACGGAGTCCTGACAGGGGGAGTCCTCTTGCCGCCAACCAGACTAAATAAAAAAAGGACCGCCATGGAGGCGGCCCTTCTTCATGTGGTTAGAGCGTTTGTCTTGGCTTTACTTAGCGTAGGATTCCTTGACGAAGTCGGAACCGAGCAGATAGTCGGCGCAGGCCTTGATGCTGGGATTCCAGTCACCCTTGGTGAAGCCCTCGAGCTCAACGATGTAGTCCTGCAGACCAGCGACATCAGCGTTGTTGAAGATGGCGTCAAAGCCCACCATTCCGCTCTCACCAAGCTCATAGTGATCCTTGATGTGCAACATCTTGAAGCGGCCGGGATACTTCCTGAAGTACTCAACAGGGTAAGCCTGGCCCATGCAAGCCCAGTACACATCCATCTGGAAGAACACGAGGTTAGGATCGGTGTTCTCGAGCATGAAGTCGTAGACCACCTTGTCCTCGACCTTGCGGAACTCGTGGGAGTGGTTGTGGTAGCCATATTCCATTCCAGCCTCAGTGCACTTCTTTCCGATAGCGTTGAAATAGTCGCAATAGGTCTTGAGGTCCTTGAGATTGTCGGGAATAGGGAAGCTGGGGGTCACAATGTATTTGCAACCAGCGGCCTTGTGGACAGCCACAGCCTTGTCCCACCACTTCATGGACTCATCAAACTTGCCGGTCTTGAGCTCCTCGGCTGAGAGAGCATGACCCACGTGGCTCGACATGGACTGAAGTCCAGCGGCCTCGAGGTCAGCCTTGTACTGCTCGGGCTTGACGCCATAAAGCAGTCCATTCTCACCGTCATAATTGGCAGCCTCGACGGCTGTGTACCCCATCTCGGCGAGAGCTTTGAAAACCTCCTCGTGATTGGCGGCGTACTTCTCGGCGTTGCCGATGACGTTCCTGATGCTATAGAGCTGGAGACCGATTTCCTTCTTCACAGGCTCCTGCGCCTTAGGCTCCTGCCCGCAGGCAGCGACCATCAAAGCGCTCATTAACAGAATGCCGATACCCTTCATGTCTAGTCAAGGATTTTGATTTTGATATTACGGTACCAGACATCATTTCCGTGATCCTGGAAGCCGATGTAACCCTCATGAGCGTCTCCACCGAGATTGTTCAGCAACTCGAAAGCGAGAGGCCATTTCTCCTGGGAGAACTTGCTGGCCTGAAGCAACTCGGTCCACTGAGGAGTCCAGAGATGATACTCGAGGACGTTCTCGCCGTTCTGGGAGTGGACAACAGTGCCCTGATAGACCATGATGCTAGCCGTGTTCCACTCACCGAAAGGATTCTGGTTCTGCGGCTTGGCGGGAATCATGTCGTAGAGGGAAGCGCTCTGGCGGTTGCCATCCTTGCCGAGCTTGGCATCCGGATGGTTGGCGTTGTCAAGGATCTGATACTCAGGGGAGGAGATGTAAATAGGCTCGTACTGGACAGCACCTGTCTCCTTATTCTTGGTCGTGACCTCACGGGCGAGATAGAAGACTCCGGAGTTGCCACCCTTGGAGATCTTCCAATCAAACTTCAGCTCGAAATTCTTGAACTTCTTGGTGAAGATGATGTCGCCACCGTCTCCGGACTGTGACTCACCAGCTCCGGTGCCGGCGAACTTCAGGCAACCATCCTCGATGGTCCAACGGGCGGGAACCTTATCTTTTCCGTAGCCCCTCCAACCGTTAAGGGAAGTGCCGTCAAAAATCACGATGTAACCCTCGTCATCAACGGGGAAGCCAGCCAGATCAACCTGCGCGTTCTCAACAACCTCGTAGGCGGGTACGCCGTTGTCCTCAGTAGCGGCAGCGGCCTTCTTGTTCTTGCATGCGGAAAGCGAGAGAATCGCTGCCGCGCAAGCCATGATAACAAAAAACTTTTTCATGTGTGTATTGATAATTAAAGACTATTCGGGCATATCAGGAAGGACATAGCCGGCGCGATACTCACGCTTGATGAGGCTGGCGGCGAACTCCCTGGCGTTGACAGGATCTGAGTAGGTCTTGTTGAATGTCGGGTGACCATCCTTGATCGTGAAGCCATCATGAATCTGGAACTTGATGGTGGCGTCAGCAGGGATGTTGGTGAACTTCATGTTCTGGCCATCCCAATCGAGGATCTGGTTGAGAGCCTGCAGTCTGACAGCGGCGACACCGAGGTCGACCATCTCAACGAACGGACCAGCCATGCTGAAGTCGGAGTTGGAACGGGTGAAGTTGTCGGGATCGACCATGCACTCCTTGACGGCGCGGATCCAGTCCTGCTGATGGGAAGTCTTGACCTCGCGGAGGACGTGAGGAACCTCAGGCTTGCGGCCGGATACGAGATAAGGCCTGTTGCCGTAGCAGCCGACGACCATGATGTCCTTTGTGCCGTAGAAGATGCTGCAGCCACCGTCAATATTGAGGTTGACACCCTCAGGAATACCCTCGGGACGCTCAGGCTTGAAGCCACCGTCGAACCAACGGACCTCGACCTCGGGGAGGGCGAGCTTCGGCATGTTCTCACGGGCGGGGAAGGTGAGCTTGATCATCTCAGCGCTAGGGCAGCAGTCGGTGAGGACAGGAGTCGAGCTGGCCTGGACCTTGGTCGGATAGCCGAGCTTGAGGCCGACGAACGGGACATGCATGATGTGGCAGGCCATGTCACCCATTGCACCGGTACCGAAGTCCCACCAGCCGCGGAAGTTCCAAGGATGGTAGATCTCATTGTAGTCACGCATGGGGGCGGGTCCGATGAAAGAGTCCCAGTTGAGAGTGGAAGGGATAGGCTGAACCTCGGTCGGTTTCTCAAGACCCTGAGGCCAGATGGGACGGTCGGTGAAGCAGTCTACGCGTGTGACCTCTCCGATCTCTCCGTTCCAGAGCCACTCGAGAGCCTGACGGGTACCTTCACCTGAAGCGCCCTGGTTACCCATCTGGGTGGCGACTTTGTGCTTGGCGGCGAGCTTGGTCAGGAGGCGGGCCTCATAGACTGTGAGGGTGAGGGGCTTCTCGACATACACGTGCTTTCCGGCGGCCATAGCCTGGGCGGCGATGATGGCGTGGGTGTGGTCGGCGGTGGCCACGACAACTGCGTCAGCCTGGTCGAGCAGCTCGTCGAACATCACGCGATAGTCGTTATACTTCTTCGCGTTCGGATATTTCTTGAATACATGGTCGGCGTATTTCCAGTCGACGTCGCAAAGACCGATGAACTCCTCAGTCTCCATGGCGGCAAGGTCAGCGGCTCCACGTCCTCCGATACCAACGCCAAGAATCTTAAGCTTCTCGGGAGGTACGACTTTTTTCTTCTTCTTGTCCTTGGGGGCCTCTCCAGCCATAATAATACCAGGAGCTACCGCTAGTCCAGCAGCCATTGCTGATCCCTTCTTAAGGAATGAGCGTCTTGAGATGTCGTTACTCATTATTGAATTAGTTAATTATGTGAATAATAAAAATTTCCGTATTAAAGCTCCTCAAAATCCACATCCACTTTATGATCCTCGGAATCTTTCCAGGTCTCATAGGTGTGCTCAGGGACATCTTTGAGCAGATTATCTTTCATGTACGCTATCACTTCCTCAAGGCCTTCGCGGAATTTGTCAAAATCTTCCTTGTAGAGGAAAATCTTGTGCTTGTCGAATGAAAAGCTTCCGTCAGCCTCTTGCCTTCTCTTGCTCTCAGTGATAGTAAGATAGTAGTCATTGTTGCCTTTGGTCGTCTTAACGTCAAAGAAATATGTGCGTTTCCCAGCCCTCACAGGCTTTGACCACACGTCGTCCGAGTTACGGTCTGAATAAAATGACCGATCGTTTTCGTCTTTATACATCTGTAATAAGGTTTGTAATCATACAAATGTAAGAAAAATCTGAAATTGTATGTTATATTTGCATAAAATTTCTCGATATCATGTTAAATAGAAGAATCCTGCGGATAAAAGCCTTTAAAGTTATGTACAGTTTCGCCGAGGACCCAGCTAAGTCTCTGGCCGAGGCGGAATCCGAGCTTGAGGTGTCCTGTGAGGCCACCCGCTCCCTTTATCTGTTCATGCTTGGCATCATTCCCTACCTGACGAGGGAGGCCTCCGCCAGGATCGAGAGCGCGAAGGGAAAGTTCAATCCCACTGAGGAGGAGAGGAACCCCAACATGAAGTTCGTCGAGAACTCGATCGCCCCTCTTTTGGACAACGATCCGGACCTGACCAAACTATTGGCCAAGAGGAAGTTGTCATGGGAGCCTTTCGACGCGTTCATCCGCGACACCTACGACTCGATGACCGGCAAGAAGTATTTCATGGATTATATGGCCGATCCCGAGAGGTCTGTAGCCAAGGACGCCGCTCTTTTTGTGAAGATGTTTGAGGAAGAGTTCGTGGAGTCAGCCGCGCTCGCTGAAATTTTGGAGGACATGTCGATATGGTGGAATGATGACTTGGCATATGCCCTCACCGTCTGTTGCGACACCATGAAGTCCCTGGCCAAAGGGAAACGCTGGGAGTTTCCTCCTCTTTATCGCAGTGATATGCTATCGCCCAAGCCGGCGGAGAGCGACAAGACCTTTGTCACTAAGCTTCTCCGTTCCTCATACACTTGCTATGACAAGTTCTTCCCGCTTGTGGCGTCAAGCACTGACCAGTGGCAGGAGGACCGTCTCTTCACGACGGACACTGTTTTGATTGTCATGGGATTGGCTGAGGCCAAGGCTTTCCCCGACATGCCTTTGAGGGTGACCATCAATGAATATGTGGAAATCTCCAAGTATTACAGTACCCCCAAGAGCCGCTCTTTCGTCAATGGTCTCTTGGACCGTCTCGCCAAGAAACTAATTGAGGAGGGAGAGATTGTCAAGACGGGGAATTTTGATTAAATTCGCATTTAATATCAAATTGATTTGAGATGAATACGCTTACTATCACATTATTGCAGGCCGCCGGAGCGGGTCAGGCTCCCGCCGGAGGTGGTGGAATGTTCTGGATCATGATGATCCTCCTGTTTGTCATCATGTGGGCTTTCATGATCAGGCCGCAGCGCAAACAGCAGAAAGAGTTGGAGAAATTCCGTTCAGAGCTCAAGAGAGGCGACAAGGTGGTTACCGCTGGCGGTATCTACGGTGTTGTCGATGAGATCAAGGACCGTTCCGTCCTTATCAAGGTGGACGGTGAGGTCAAGCTCCGGGTGGACAAGAACTCCATCGTCAGGGATTTCACTGAGGACGCCCCCAAGGCCTAAATAGTTGAGACAACGGATTCATAGGCTCCCTGGAAGGGACATCGCTGTGTTTGTGATGTCTCTTCTTCTGGCTTTCGGCATCTGGCTGATCCACAATCTCTCCTTGAATTATTCAGAGACCTTGTCTGTTCCTGTCATAGCCGAATGCAATATTGAGGGCCATTCCAATATCTCATCCAATTCCAGTACAGTAGCGGCAAGGTGCCGCACATCCGGATTCTCGATACTCAGGGGAAGGCATAAGGCCAAGAAAGAGGCTGTGCATGTGCGCTTCAATTCAAGTGACATGCATCAGGCTGAAGGGGATATGTTCTATATCACCTCCGCCGAGCTTGGCAATTATGTCTCGGACATATTCGGAGAGGGAGTCCAGTTGGAGTCATTCCTCTCCGAGAGTTTCCAGTTCCGTTTTCCTGTGGAGAATCATAAGAAGGTCCCTGTGCAGGCTGTGACGGTGTTCACCTTCAAGCCTCAGTACATGGCCATGGGTCCTATCCATCTCAAACCGGACTCAGTGACAGTTTACGCCGAGCCGTACCATCTTGAGACCATCAGCAAGGTCTTCACTAAGGCGATCGAGTTGAACAACCTCAAGTCCAGCGCCCATGGCTCTGTGAAATTAGAGTCCATTCAGGGCGTCAGGATGTCTCACCAGGAGGTCGGATATTCTTTGGATGTCACTCGTTTCGTGGAGATAGCGACCGAGGTCGCTGTGACTCCGAGAAACGTTCCCGCTGGGGTGAAACTCTCGATTTATCCATCCACTGCCAGGGTGGTGTACAAATGCGGCTTCCCCTTGAGCCATGATCCATCTGATGTTGTGAGCTTCCATATTGATTACACCGATTTCCAGAAATCGATTGGTGGCCGATGCATGGCGATACCATCCAAAATCCCCGATGGTGTGATCGAGTATTCGATTGAGCCTGAGGTATTTGATTGTGTCGAGGAGAGCTCGCGATGAAGACTATAGCGGTCACAGGAGGAATCGGGAGCGGGAAGTCGGAGGTTTGCTCCATCTTATCTTCTCGCGGGATTCCTGTCTACGACTCGGATTCGGCGGCCAAGAGGCTTTACAGGGAAGATGATTCCCTGCTGGATTCCGTCGAGGGTGCTTTCGGGCAGTCTTTCCGTACCACAAACGGGGATCCTGACCTGAAGAAATTGGCCTCGGTGGTGTTCTCTTCACCCGAGAAGCTAAAAACACTTGAGTCGTTGGTTCATCCTGCCGTAAAGGAGGATTTCCGCCGCTGGAAGGCCATGTGCACGTCCAAACTGGAAGAGTTGCCGGCGAGTCCGGATTTCTATGGGGGACTGCCTTTCTGTGTCATGGAGTCCGCTATCATTCTCGAGAAACCTGAATTCCTGTCCATGGTGGACAGTGTAGTCCTTGTCGACGCTCCTTTGCAAGCCCGTCTGAATAGGGCTTGCGCGAGAGATAATGTCGACCCTTCGGAGATAATACGCAGGATGGCCGCTCAACGTTTCGACTTGTCCAAGGCGGACGCTGTGATCCGGAATCATGGCACCATTGAGGACCTCTCCGCCGAGGTCGCCAGGGTATTTCAGGCCTTGAATTCGCGATAGTTTGAAGATAATTGTTTATTTTTAATGGATATGAAAACTGATCTGACAAAAATCCTTTCAATCTCGGGCCAGCACGGGCTGTACCGTTATCTGGCCCAGGCTCGTGGCGGAGCCATTGTCGAGTCCCTCGCTGATGGCAAAAGAACCGTCGCCGGAGCCAAGAACCGCATAACCACTCTTGAGGACATTTCCATTTACACCTCAGAAGGTGAGACCAAACTAAGGGAAGTGTTCCTTAAGATGAAGGAGAAGTTGGGAGATGCTCCCGCACCCGGCCCCAAGGCGGATTCCGAGGAGCTGAAGGCTTTGTTCGCCAAGGCGCTTCCTGACTATGACGGAGACCGTTTCTATGTCTCCCACATGAGGAAAGTGGTCGAGTGGTACAACGAGATCAAGGAATACGCTTCCTTCGATTTCGTAAATCCTGATGAGGAAGAGTCCGAGGAAAAGTCTGAATAGAAGTGAAGTCGCTGCAGGTCATAACGTTAGGGTGCTCTAAGAACACTGTCGACACCGAGCGTCTTCTCGCTCGGCTGGATGGTGTGTACAGTATTCTGCCCGAGCGTTGGACCGGGCCGGCTGACATCCTGCTAGTCAACACATGTGGCTTCATCGGTGACGCCAAGGAGGAGTCCATCCAAGCGGTTCTCTCCGCCGCCGCCAGGAAGAAGGCAGGGGAAGTGGGGAAACTGCTGGTTTTCGGCTGCCTCTCACAAAGGTACATGGGACAGCTCCCAGGTTTAATTCCCGAGGTGGATGGCTGGTTTGGAGCCCGTGACCAAAGTCCTTTGATAAAGTCACTCGGAGGACATCTGGAGGGGGATACAGGAAGATACAGGACTGATTCCCACGCCTACGCTTATCTCAAGATTTCCGAGGGCTGTGACAGGCGTTGCGCCTATTGCGCCATACCCTTGATAAGGGGACCTCACAAGTCCGTTCCTATGGAGGATCTTGTCAAGGAGGCTGAGCTTTTGGCCAAGAGTGGAGTCAAGGAACTCATATTGATCGCTCAGGACACCACGTTCTATGGACTGGACCTGTATCGTAAGCGGACGCTTGCCGAGTTGATACGAAAGCTGTCGGAAGTCGATGGAATTGAATGGATTAGGATCCATTATTCCTATCCGGCCGACTTCCCGGAGGATGTCTTGGAAGAGATGGCCTCCAATCCGAAGGTATGCAAATATCTGGACATACCGCTCCAGCATATTTCCGACAAGGTGCTGTCCAAAATGCGGAGGCAGGTCGACGGGGCTTGGACAAGGGCACTTGTCCGCAAGATGCGCGAGAAGATACCTGGCGTCGCCCTCAGGACTACCATGATCGTCGGCCATCCCGGGGAAGGGAAGAAGGATTTCGCGGAGTTGCTGGATTTCGTGCGTGAGGCTCGCTTCGAAAGGCTTGGAGCCTTCATGTATTCTGAAGAGGAAGGAACATTCGGCGCAGCCAATTACCGTGACCGTATCTCCAAGAAGGAAAAGCGTGAAAGGCTCACTGAGCTTATGAGTGTCCAACGTGATATCTCCTTGGCTTTCAACCAGTCCCGTGTCGCCACAGTGGAGAAAGTGCTTGTTGATGATTATTCCGACGGAGTGCTCGTGTGCAGGAGTTCATTGGAGAGTCCGGACGTTGACGGAGAGATTGTTGTGCGTTATGATGCGGAAATTTTCGGCGGAAAGACTCCGGAAGAGCTTTGCGGCAAGTTTATTGATGTGAAGATTACCGGCGCCGATGAGTATGACCTCATCGCGGAGCCGGTAAAAAGATAAACATATGGATAAGACTTCATTTTTCAGAGGAATAACGCTCGCGTCAGTATTGCTGGCGCTAGTGTCATGCGCCCCTCAGGCGTTCGTCATTAGGCCGGAGATGAGGACCCCTTCGAAATCGGGTCTGAACCTCACTGGAAAATCAATGGCTGTCGTCTATCTCACGGGCGACGAGTCCAGGGTCAACCAGTTCAACGCCTCGATAGCTAATGGTTTCGCCTCTCGTTTGGAGGAAGATTATTTCGGTGGTCACCAGGAGATCGGGCTCTTCAAGATGGAATATGAGAAAGGTTCTGATTATTCCGCGAAGGACACTCTTGTCCACTTGGTCATGGAATCCGGGAAGGACGTGGTCTTCCTTTTCGATCTTCCTGAGTTAGGTGCTCCCGAAGTGGGAGAGCCGCTTAAGTTGTCAGGAAGGAGAAGATCGCCCGACTCGACCTACATTTCCAATGTGGCCATTCCTTTCTCGACCAAGGTCTATGTGTACGACTCGATGAACAAAGAGGATAAGGTCATCGGTTTCAACGGCAGCAAGACACTGTCCACAGAGGTTTACAGTGACGGGAACACCGGCAAGGATAACATAGCTGTCCGCTCAATGAAAGCCATTCCCGCTATCGCCGACAAGGCTGGCTCTTTGGCCGCCAACACTTTCCTTTCAAATTGGAAGCAGGATTATTTCCAGGTGATCTATTACGAGGGGTCGGAAGCCGCATGGAACAGGGGAGCCGAGTATGCGTACAAGTTCGAATGGGACAAAGCCATCAAAGAGTGGCTCACCCTGATTAACTCGAAGAACGAGGAGAAAAGGGCTTGCGCCGCTTATGACATCGCTCTCGGCTGCTTCATGTCGGGAATGCCTGATCTCGCCCTGGAGTGGCTTGAAAGGTCTGACAAGGACATGCCGGTCAGTATCTCCAAGGATCTGCGTAAGAAGATAAAGGAATATACAGGGCGCTGATGGAAGAATTCGATGTCATTGTCGTTGGAGGAGGCATCACAGGTGCGGGTACCGCAAGGGACTGTGCCATGCGAGGACTGAAAGTACTACTCATAGAGCGGGATGACATCGCCACCGGAGCTACTGGAAGAAATCACGGCTTGCTCCATAGCGGCGCCCGTTACGCCGTGACGGACAGGGAGTCCGCATCTGAGTGCATTAGCGAGAACATGATCCTGAAGAAGGTCGCCCGCCATTGTGTGGACGACACTTCCGGTCTTTTCATCACCCTTCCGGAGGATGATTTGGGATATCAGGAAACATTTGTGAAAGCTTGTCTCGCCGCCGGGATCAAGGCCGAGGTCATAGACCCTAAGGAGGCCTTGAGGATGGAACCTTCTGTCAATCCGGATATTATCGGTGCCGTGAGAGTCCCTGACGGTTGTGTGGACCCTTTCAGGCTCTGCTCGGCGAACATGATGGACGCCAAGCTCCATGGAGCAAAAGTCGCCCTCCGTTCCGAGGTCGTGGGCTTCATTAAGGAGGGAGACACAGTAAAAGGTGTCAAGGTCCTCGATCGCTCCACTAAGCAAGTCTCTGAATATCATGCCCAAGTGGTGGTCAATGCGGCTGGGATATGGGGACACCATATCGCCTCTCTGGCTGGCGTCAACATCGGGATGTTCCCGGCAAAGGGTGCTCTCCTGATATTCGCCCATAGGGTCAACGGCATGGTCATAAATCGCTGCCGAAAGCCTGCCAACGCCGATATTTTGGTTCCTGGAGATACTGTCTGCGTCATAGGAACCACTTCTACCAGAGTTCCTTACGAGGAGTGTGACAACATGAGGGTGACTCCGGAGGAGGTCAGTCTTCTTCTCTCAGAGGGAGCTAAACTCGCTCCTTGCCTTCAGAACACCCGCATCCTCAGGGGTTATGCCGGAGTCCGTCCTCTTGTCTCCGCTGACAATGATCCATCCGGAAGGAATATCAGCCGCGGAATCGTGTGTCTGGATCACGAGACGAGGGACGGGATCAAGGGTCTCATCAGCATTACAGGCGGCAAACTCATGACATACAGGTTGATGGCTGAGATCGCCACAGACACAGTTTGTCGCAAGCTTGGGGTTGACGCGGTGTGCGAGACCGCTAAAAAGCCTCTCCCTGGCTCAGAGGGAGGGGGTCTGGAGGAGATCGCGAAGAAGATTTGGGAGTTTCCGACGATGGCGCAAAAAGCTTCTGTCGGAAGGATTGGAGCCAGCGCTGTCCATCTTGATTTTGACGATGACAAAGGCGGGGTAGTCTGCGAGTGCGAGGAAGTTACTGTGGCTGAGGTTGATGCAGCTATTGAGCATCTGGAAGTGAATGATCTGGTTGACCTTAGGCGAAGGACCAGGGTCGGCATGGGTACCTGCCAGGGAGAGCTCTGCGCCTGCAGGGCAGCCGGTCGGCTCGCTAAGGCCAATGGATGTGCCGCTAAAGCTAGGGAAGACCTGAAATCATTCATGAGGGAGAGATGGAAGGGTATGTATCCCGTTGCCTGGGGGGAGACTCTTAGGGAGAGCTCTTACACGCAATGGGTTTATTCTGAAGTACTTGGATTGAACGAAGACTAATGAGATTCGACACTATAATCATTGGAGGAGGGCTTTCCTCGCTTGTCTGTGGTATTAAGTTGCAGAAAGCGGGGGAGAAGTGCCTTATAGTTTCCGCTGGGCAGAATGCTCTTCATTTCTCTTCCGGGACTTTCGGGCTTCTAGGCAAACTCCCTGATGGAACTGAGGTCCGGGAACCGATGAGATCCATGTCTTTCCTTCCGGAAGGACATCCATATTCGAAGATAGGTGTCGACAAAATGTCGGAGTATGTGGCTGAGGTTCCCGCGTTTTTCGAGTCCTGCGGTGTGAGACTTCATTCCGCTCCTCTTTCCGGAGAGGGAGGCTTTCCTGTAAACGGTTACCGTCTTACTCCTTTGGGTACTCTGAAACCTTGTTGGCTCGCCATGGAGGATGTGACCTTACTTCAATCAAAAGATGATATTCCATGGTCTAAAGCGCTCATAGTCAACTTCTCCGGATTCTTGGATTTTAACGCTGGTTTTATCGCTGAAGGGCTTGGGAGAAAGGGCGTTGAATGCCGTGTCGAGAATGTCACGATCGAGGATGTGGAGAACTTGAGGAGGAATCCCACCGAGATGCGTTCAGTAGGGATCGCAAGGGTCATGACAAAGGAAAACGACTGGAAAGAGTTCGGCTCTAAAGTCAGGGAACTGTCCTCTGGAGAGGACCTGGTGATCCTGCCGGAGGTGTTCGGCCTCGGAGATCCTGTCATCGTTCAATGGCTTAGGGAGATGATTCCCGGCGAGGTCATGTTTGTCGGGACTATGCCTCCATCAGTTCCTGGTATACGCGCCCAAATGAGGCTAAAGAAGGCTTTTGAAGCGGCTGGAGGCACATTCCTCTCAGGAGACACGGCCGAGAATCCTTCAATTGAAGATGGTCTTGTGACCTCGGTCCACACTGTTAATCTAGGTGAATTGAGTCTTAGCGCCGGTAACTATGTGCTGGCGAGCGGGCATCTATTCGGGAAAGGCCTTGAGGCCACTCCCACGCAGGTTGTAGAGCCCGTGTTCGGTTTGGACACTGACTTTCCTAGTGATAGGACCTCATGGTGTGACGAGGACTTCTTCGCCCAGCAAGGATATGATGGCTTCGGGGTTATATGCGATGATTCATTCAGACCTTTCATTAATGGAAAGCGGGTGGATAATCTGTTTGTGTGCGGATCAGAGGTAGGCGGTTGCAACTCCTTGTATGAGGGCAGCGGCGCCGGGGTCGCGATCATGACGGCCATGAGTGTGGCGGATAGTATATTAGCGGGAAAGTAGCCATGCAGGAGAAAAACGTCAGCTTCAATAATTTCGAGCAGTGCATCAAATGCACGATCTGCACGGCTTATTGCCCTGTGGTCGCTGTAAACCCGTCTTATCCGGGTCCCAAGCAGGCTGGTCCTGATGGCGAGAGGCTCAGGCTTAAGAATAAGTTCTTCTTTGACGAGAACCTGAAATATTGCATGAACTGCAAGCGCTGCGAGGTGGCTTGCCCTTCAGGCGTGAAGATAGCTGACCTGATCCATTCCGCCCGCCGTCGCTTCGCCCGTGAGATTCCTGACCTTAGGGACAGGGTTCTGGCGAACACTGATTTCATGGGCAAATTCGCTCGTCCATTCGCTCCTGTCGTCAATTCAGTCGTGGCTTCCAAACCTGTCAAGGCATTCATGGATGTGATGATGGATATTGACCGGGAGAGGACTTTCCCGAAATACCAAGGTAAGGGCTTTATTCGTTGGTTCAAAAAGGAAGCCGCTGCTTCTCAGGCCGTTTATTCAAAACAAATCGCATTTTTCCATGGATGCTCGACAGAATTCCAGCATCCTGAGGTCGGGAAGGCTTTCGTCCAGGTGATGAACGCGGTCGGGTTTGGCGTGAAACTGATTGACGAGGAGTGCTGCGGAGTCGCGATGATCTCCAATGGATTGTGGAACCAAGCCAGACGCCACGCTGAGCATAACACGAAGGTTTTTCGTAAGGCTGTAGGGGAGGGACTGCCGATAGTTGGCGTGTCTTCCACTTGCGTTTTCACGATGCGTGATGAATATCCCGACGTGCTGGATGTGGATAACTCCGATGTGAGGGACAGTATCACAATGGTAGAGAAGTTCCTTTTTGAGAAGGTTGACTCAGGTGAAGTCAAGCTTGTTTTCAAGGAGGATTACCGTGCCAGGATCGCTTATCACTGCCCATGCCATAATGAGAAACTTGGTTGGGGAATATTCACGAAGGCTCTCGTGGGGATGATTCCTGGTGTGTCGTTGACTGTATTGGACAGCAATTGCTGCGGTATGGCTGGCACCTACGGATTCAAGAAGGAGAACTATAAGTATTCGCAAGAGATCGGGCGCCCTCTGTTTGAGCAGATCAAGTCTTTGGCTCCTGATTTCGTCTGTTGTGAGTGTGAGACTTGCAAGTGGCAGATTGAGATGTCCACGGGCTACACTGTCCTCAATCCCATTGTCATTCTCGCTGACGCCCTCGACCTCGAGGCCACCGCTGCAGCGAATTCTTAAGTAGGCGGCGGGCCAGCCGCCCAAGGCCTGTTACCCTGGCTGCGGGCCACATGGCCACGGCCGCGTCCATCCTCGCTCCGCTGCGGCTGAGTACGGTCTAAGGCCAGTGGCCCGCAACCCGTGCCCAGAACAGGCTGTTATTCGGCACGCCCCAGCCATTTCAAGCTGCCCGTGCCGGGAAATGCCCTTATTTCGGCACGGACACGTCCTTTTCGGGCTATTGTGCCGAGAATCAGCATTATTCCGGCACGGGGTGGCTGACGATGAAACTTTTTTAGTAAATTCGCGGCACTTTAAACAGGTGGGGCGATCCGCCGCGCTTCGGGGCTTCGGCTCCGGGGTGAGGAAAGTCCGGACAGGTCAGGGCACCCTGCTGGGGAAAGCCCAGGCGGGAGAGATCTCGCGCGGCCGTGACAGAAAACAACCGCCGCAAGGTAAGGGTGAAAACGCGAGGTAAGAGCTCACGACGCGGTTCTGGCGACAGTCCGCGGGCACGGCACCAGGGCCTGCAAAACCAAATATACTGGCAGATGAGGGCTGCCCGTCCGATGCCAGGGGGTAGGTCGCGTAGATAAATGGCGGATTTAAAAACAGAAACCGGCTTACCGCCCCACCTTTTTATTTCTCAATCATAGTCGGAAATAATTCATTCACGATCCCTTTGTCCAGTTTTAGGATCCGGCTCAACTGCTTGGCATTGGCATTATATTCAGAATGCAGAATCTTCGCTAGATCGATTCTTTCATCTGGTTTAAGAAGAGATGGAGCGTTTACACCATATTTCTTGACGCATATTGACCTCGCTACTGAAAACATTTCCTCGTCGGGAATGAAGACCGATTCGCCTAAGCGTTTCGCAACCGCACTGTATGCCTCATAATCCTTTGATAGCAGATTGAAATAGTGGTGAGCGTCCCTGAACAACCTCATGCCGATATCTCTTGCGTGGCAGTATTCACTTGGGGCAATCAAATTACCAATAACTGAGAATCCGGGGGGAAGATTAATGTCCCTGCTCCTACAGATCAACCGCTTCTCGTCTCTGGTTAAGGAAGAAAATCGCCTTGAAGGAATCCGGTCATAGAAAGGGTTGAAATACAAAACCCCGCTACCCCATGGATAAGAAAAAGGAGTATGATCTGGGTTGATCACATAGCCGTTGCGGTTAATGTAGGCAATCTCAGAACGGACTGCCCTGAGGTCTGGCAATGGGAGGATCTTCGGTTTGAATCCAGCGAGGCTATTCGAGGAACCTAAGATACGCCTCAAACGCTGGAAATAATTGGTGAAGAACGCATTGCCTGATTCCTCTTTTCCTGCGTACAGCACATGAAGGTGGTCTGTCATCTCAGAGTAAGCGACAATCTTGAAGTCTTCAGTGGATAAAGAGCATATTCCAAGAAGATTCAAGCCGAACTCTTTAACGCTTTGATCAAGGAATATGTCACCTGTTTCTTCTCCAGGAGTGAAAAGATGATAAAAGGGGCCGAACTGGTCGAATACATACTGACATTCCAGTTCACGGTCGAAATAAGTTTTTCTGCTCATGACATTATTAGTTTAAGAATGGTTCAGCAATTTAATCAATAAATCGCCGTCTCGTGCCGTAAAACAGGTGTTTTTCGGCACGAAACCTCGATAATTCGAATCCGTGCCGAAATAAGGGCCTTTCCCGGCACGGGAGGCTCAGAATGAAGTGGTCGTGCCGAAAAATGGCCTGTTTTGGGCACGGGCGGTGGGGCCACTGGCCTTAGGCCGTACTCAGCCGCAGCGAAGCGAGGATGGACGCGGCCGTGGCCAGGTGGCCCGCCGCAAAGGGCAATAGGCCGTGGCCGGCTGGCCCAAAGCATAGGGATTGGTCACTTTGAGGTAAAATCATTAAATTCGCGTAAGCAAAACGCAGAGCAGATGAATCAAAAGCTTCGTTCGGCAATACGGTCATTAAGGCTCAGGACACTTCCGCTTTCACTGGGTGGCGTTGTTCTTGGGGCCCTGTTGGCCGCAAGTGACTTTGTTGTGAGTCCATGGGTCATGGTTCTCCTTTTCCTCACCACCGTTTTTCTGCAGATTCTCTCAAACCTTTCCAATGAGTTGGGCGATGTCCTGAATGGAACCGACACCCCAGACCGCCAAGGTCCTGATTATGGTATCGCCGAGGGAGGGTTGAGTGTCAGCGATATGAAAAGGCTTATCAGCGTCATTGCGACTGCCTGCGCTCTATCAGGGTGTGCTATGATTTGGGTCTCTTTTGGCACTCTTTTCAGTATACGGTCGATCTCTTTGCTAATCCTCGGTGCCCTGGCAATCATAGCCGCCATGAGATACACCCTCGGACCATCACCTTATGGCTACAGGGGACTAGGTGATATAGCCGTTTTCATATTCTTCGGCCTTGTGTCGGTCCTGGGCGGGTACTATGTATGCGCCCACACGATAATATCCCAGATGCTGATTCTCCCGGCTGCGGCAGTTGGATTCTTCAGCGTTGGAGTGTTGAATGTCAATAACATACGTGATATGAAAACGGACTCCGCCAATAGGGTGACAGTGGCGATCAAACTCGGACTCAAAGGCTCAAGAATATACCAGACTGTCTTGATTGTCTTTGGATGGATCCTGCTGGTCTGCTTCACGGCGGTTTATAAACCGTCTCCTTGGCACTATCTGTTTCTCATTGTTTTCCCTTTGCACTTTATCCATCTCAAAGGAATATGGTCGAGGACGGAAAGAGCTCTTGACCCGATGCTTCCTCTTCTGGTTATGTCCACCTTCCTTCTGTGCCTCATTCTTGGTATCTCATTCATAGCGTTCTGACATCATGCCATCAAAGAAGAAAGTCGAGGAAATGTTCGACAGCATAGCTAAGGACTACGATTCCTTGAACCATGTCCTGTCCCTTTCTATAGACAAGGTATGGAGACGAAAGGCACTCAAGAAGATTGTCGACGCCGGAGAGAATCCGCAGGTACTCGATGTGGCATGCGGTACAGGTGACTTCTCCATTGCTATTGCCAAAGCGATTGGAAAGGGTAGTGTCATTGGGATTGACATATCCAATGAAATGCTTGAGGTAATGCGTCAGAAGGTGTTGAAAAACAAGCTGGAAAGTGTTATTTCTGCACAGGCTGGAGATGGGGAGGACCTGATCTTTCCTGACGGGTCTTTCGACCGTGTCGTCAATGCTTTCGGAATTAGGAATTTCGAGAACAGGGATAAGGGACTTCGGGAAGCTCTCAGGGTTCTCAAGCCTGGAGGTAGGCTTGTTATCCTTGAGTTGTCAAGACCTGGGAATAAAGTCATACGCTGGTTATATGACCTTTATTTCCTTAGGATTCTCCCGATAATCGGGGGTAAGGTCTCAGGCGATAAGGCCGCATATGCCTATCTCCCTGCCTCGGTCAAGGCATTTCCCGGCAAGAAGGAGTTCATGGAGCAGATGCGTCAAGCTGGTTTTACGAACGTTACCCACACGGCGTTCACCTTCGGGATCTGCCGAATGTACTGTGGCGGGAAGAACAACTTGGAGTGATTTTTGATTAAATTTACAACCTGGATAAAAGCTTGAGATGGCGATGAATAGGAAATCGTTGATACTATGTGTTTTAGCTGCCATGACCTTGGCGCTTTCCTCGTGCGCGAGCGCGAAGGTCCGGCAGTACAAGGTCAAGGTCGTTAAGGAATATCCCCACGACGAGATGTCCTATACCCAGGGGTTGTTTTTCCAGGGCGACAAGATGATAGAGACCACGGGACAGTATGGGGAGTCAACTTTGAGGCTTGTGGATCCCACCACTGGGAAGTCGATAAAGAAATTCAGTTTCGCTCGTAAGTATTTCTGCGAGGGATCGGCTGAGTTGGACGGGAGTATCTACATCCTGACATGGCGTGAGAAGGTGGCTTTCATCTATGACGCCACCACTCTGGAATACAAGCAAACATACAGTTATCCCCGTGAAGGATGGGGGTTGACCACCGATGGTAAAAACCTGATAGCTAGCGACGGGTCATCAAGGTTGTATTGGCTTGACAGCCAGTTCCGGCAGCAGAAGGCTCTGCAAGTGAAGATGAATGGCAGACCATTAACGCAACTCAATGAGCTTGAGTGGATTGACGGGAAGATTTGGGCGAATGTCTACATGACTGACATGATAGTCATCATCAATCCAGAGACGGGCAACGTCGAGGCTACGGTTGATTGTTCAGGGCTCCTTCCAAGGCATCTGAGGGATGAGTACACAGATGTGCTGAACGGGATCGCCTATAATCCAGAGACTAAGAAGATATATCTGACGGGGAAATACTGGAAACGTCTCTACGAAGTGGAACTTGTGGAGAAAAAATAGTATATTCGCGTACGGAAAAAGCGGGGGTACCGGGAGAAGTCCTGGTTGAGATCAGACCCATTGAACCTGATGCGGGTAATGCCGCCGAAGGGAAGCGTAATCTCATAAGCGCCAAGTTGGCGTGTCCCTCGCATTAATATTTATTATTATGCGAGTTTATTCTTTTTTCGCGGCGTTCTCAGCCGCCATCATCTCTTGCAGCGCATTGGCGGGCCAGGAGCGTGACACCTCCAAGGTCGAGGCATTGGAAGCATCTGTAGTCCAAGGTGTAAGGGCATCCAAAAACGCGCCGTTCGCTGTCTCTAATGTAAACCGTGAATCCCTCAAGGACTTCTCTGTGAGCGGGAAAGAACTGCCTTTCCTCCTCTCCGGAACACCAGGTGTCCTGTCATGGAGCGAGAACGGTGTAGGGACTGGAACAACGTATCTGCGGATTCGCGGTGCGGGGGATTCCAGGATTAACGTGACCATCGACGGAGTGCCCCTCAATTCTCCTGAGGACCAGGCTGTTTTCTGGGCTAACATGAATAGCTACAGCCATTTCCTTGAGAGTGTGCAGATCCAGAGGGGAGTGGGTACCTCAACTAATGGAGACGGAGCTTTCGGTGGCAGTGTGGCTCTTCGAACCAAGGCTATCTCGTATGACCCATCCGTCACGTTAGACGCCTCCTACGGCAGTTTCAATACGTATAATACGGGTATATCTATTTCCTCGGGTTTGTTGGGCAATCACCTCAGTGCAGACGCATCCTTCCACACCACTGGAACTGACGGGTATATTCATGGAACCGCCGGAAAGTCAGGATCATGGTATGGGGGACTGACGTGGCTTGGAAGAGGATTCATCTTGAGGTACAGGAATATAGGAAACTACGAGCAGACCGGTCAGGCCTGGAATGGAGTGACGGCGGGCAACGGCGACTATAGTCTGATGGACGGAAGCTACGATGATGGTTCTTGGAGTTACGCCACAAAAACTGGCATCAAGACCTACAAAGACATGTGTGAGGTCGGGCTCGGTCGTTTCAACAGCCTCTATGAATATTTAGTTACAGGATCTGATGGCTTGTTCGTGACAGACGCGGACGGTAAGTATTCCATGGCACGCTACAAGATGCAAGACGGCTCTTATTGGCCTAAAACCACTGATAATTTCTGGCAGGACCACAATATCCTTTCGGCTTCTTTGGGGCTTGGAGAAGGATGGGATGCCAGCGTGTCAGCGCATTACACCCATGGTCATGGCTACTACGAGGAGTTCCGCACGGACAATAAGCCGAAGAAGTTCGGCTTGACTTATCCTGGGGTTAAGAAAACAGATTTTGTCCGTCGCAAAGGCCTCGGCCAGGACACATACGGAGTTGTCGGGAGTGTCAGATATAATTCCGACGCCTTGGATCTGGTTGGTGGTTTCTCTGTTCAGAATTTTGACGGAAACCATTATGGCTATGTTACTTACATTAAGGATCAGGGAATGTCCGACACCTTCCTGGCGCGCGGACCTTATCAGTATTATGACTCTGATGCCACCAAATTCGACGGGAGCGCTTATATCAAGGCGACATATTCTTTCGCCCATTACTGGAAGGCTTTTGGAGATATACAATATCGCCACGTGGGCTATAAAACGGATGGAATCAACGACAAGTTCTACGAGGAAGGTGATCGGTGGTATAACCAGGAGCTTGATATCGATGAGAAATATGACTTCATCAATCCGAAGATCGGAATCAGCTGGGTGAAGGGTTCCAGCCATATTTACGCCTCCGCTGCAATGAGTCACAGGGAGCCGCAAAGGGACAATTTCACCGACAACTATAAGTATCCTTTCCCCGTGGCCGAGAGTGTGCTTGACTATGAGGCAGGGTACAACTTCACATCGAAGAGGCTCCAGGCCGGCGCTAATCTTTATTATATGGATTACGACAACCAACTTGTACAGACCGGGGAGCAGAGCGAGATAGGGGAGCCGTTGACCACCAACATAAAGAGCTCTTTCCGGACCGGGGTTGAACTCACAGCTGCATATCATGTGGTCAGGTTCCTCTCGCTGGAAGGCAATGCCGCGTTGAGTGTCAATAAGTTGAAAGATTTCACCGAGATGGCGAGCGAGGACTGGGATGATTCTTTCAGGCCGATCCATTATGATGACACGCCTCTCGCTTTTTCCCCGTCCGCTATCCTGAACGGTTTCGTAAGGTTCCACACAGGTGGGCTCGAGGCTGTTTGGCACACGAATTATGTATCCCGTCAGTATCTGGACAACACCGGCAACGCTGACCGCTCTCTCCCCGCATACACTTTCTCGGATTTCAACATCTCCTACAAGATGAGCCTGCCGAGGCTGATGGTCGAGGAACTGAAGCTTACTCTTTCGGTAGGGAATGTTTTCAATGGGAAATATGCTACGAGCGGTTGGGTCTATTCATCGATTCTCGATGGCTATAACCATCCGGACAGCAACCGTTATTACCAGATCGGATTCGTTCCGATGGCCGGTCGTTCCGTCATGGGCGGGGTGTCGATAAAGTTCTGACACTTATTATTATGCCTTTCATCGAATTATTGCTATATTCGCATGATAATTCGTTTTTATGGCGCTTCTGTTGACTTTCCTTCTCGGGACCCTATGTATCTCGTTCCTTTGCTCCATCTTGGAGGCGACACTCCTTTCCACGCCTCTATCATTCATTACAATGAAGAAGGAGCAGGGGTACAAGCTTGCCGATAAGTTCCTGAAATACAAGACAGACACGGAAAAGCCATTGGCCGCGATCCTGTCACTAAACACCATCGCCAACACGATTGGTGCCGCAGGTGTTGGCCGCCAGGCCACTATTCTCTTTGGAAGTACTTGGTTTGGAATCATTTCCGCCATAATGACGCTTCTTATCCTGGTCTTCGCTGAGATTGTTCCCAAGACTATAGGAACCTCCTATTGGAAGCATCTTATGGGGTTCGCCACCAGGATGATCTCTCTCCTGATCGTCTTGATGTATCCGTTGGTGCTCTTGGCCGGCCTTCTCGGAAAACTCCTTTCCAAGGATGAGGATGAGGCGGTTGTAAGCAGGGAAGAAGTCACGGCGATGGCCAATATAGGTGTGGAAGAGGGTGTGATTGACTCGGACGAGAACAAGGTGATTCAGAACATTATGAAGCTGGACAATGTTCCCGCCTACGAGGCTATGACGCCGAGGATAGTGGCGATGACGGCCCAGGAGAACATGACCCTGAAGAACTTCTACAAGAACGAGCAGTATCTCCATTATTCCAGGATCCCGGTTTACGGCGATTCTCCGGAGTATATTACCGGCTACATCCTTCTCTCTGACGCGCTTGAGGGACTTGCCGACGATGAGTTTGACAAGAGGCTCAAGGAAATCAAACGCCCGATCTCGTTCTTCAATGAGGAGGATTCACTCAGCAAGGTCTGGGAGGAGCTTCTGAAGAAGCGTGAGCAAATGGCTTTGATTATTGATGAGTACGGTTGTTTCGAGGGCATTGTTACCCTGGAGGATATCATTGAGACTATTCTTGGTCTAGAGATTATCGATGAGAACGACCAGGCCATCGATATGCAGCAGTTCGCTCGCGAGAGATGGGAACGCCGCCAGAAGCGCTTCCGCGCCATCAATCTTCCCAAAGATGAGACCCCGGCCTCTGAGTAGGCTCTATTTCGATGCTTTATATTCCTTGACTTTCAACGTCTTACGTCCAGGCATGGACTTATAGGCGTCGGCCATTCCTTTCTTCGTTATCTGGATTGTGCGGTCAACTGTCTTGACGGAATCTCTCAGAGAGTGCTTGAGGAACCAGTCATAGGGCTCTTTCATATAAAACACCCTGCCCAAGTAGGAATGGCTGACCTCAGGATGGAGATCGTAACGGAGCAGGGAAGTGTCTCCAGCTGCTTTCATGGCATCCACGACCGCTTGGGATTGTTTCCAAGACACAGCCCTGTCAGCTGTCCCGTGTATGATCCAAAATGGAACCTTATTAAGGCCCGAGTAATTCTTGAGCGAGCCACCACCACACATGGCTATGGCCGCCGCTACTTTGTCCGGATAGCTTCCGACAAAATCTATGGTTCCGTAGCCTCCCATGCTCATGCCGAACACGTAGACCATGGAGGTGTCGACCGGATAATGCGCCTCCGTCCAGTCAAGCACTTTCTTGACCCTTGATGGGCTCCAGCCGCCTTGGGCCTGTGGGGCGAGAATGATAGCGTCTATCTTCCTCCCGAATTTGAGCGCCTCCAGCGGGCCATATTCACGGACCTTATCCAAATTATTTCCGGACAGGCTTTTTCCATGAAGAAAGAGTACCAATGGCAGCTTTGTCGTGTCTTTCGCTGCCCTTTCCTGAGGCATATAGACCCAGAAATCATACCCTCCCTTGACTACGCCATGGTGGGATATGAGCTGAGCCTTTGCCGTCAGCTGAAGAGCGAGGGCAAGGAATATGACTGATAAGGCTCTCAATCTCATTTCAGGAAGCTTTGAAGCTCATCATAGAAACGCTGGGTAGGGAAGCCCATGACGTTGTAGAAAGACCCTTCTATCCCTGTGATCCCGATATAACCTATCCATTCCTGTATGCCGTAGGCACCTGCCTTATCGAAGGGCTTATAGGTGTCGATATAGTAATCTATCTCGCTGTTGGATAGCTCTTTAAAGAAAACACTTGAAGTGACGGAGAAAGTCTTTTCATGCTCTTGGTCACGGATAGTGACAGCCGTGATGACTTGGTGTTCACGTCCTGATAAAAGCTTAAGCATCCTCTCGGCGTCTTCCCTGTCAACAGGTTTCCCGAGAATCTCCTTTCCGCAAAGCACCATGGTGTCGGAAGTGACGAGTATCTCGTCTGAATCCAATTCCCTATGGAATCCCAGGGACTTTCCCCGTGACATGAGTTCCGGGACTCTCTCGTGGGGGGTGTCGGGGGAATATGTCTCAACGAAGGAGGTGCCGGTGTCGACTGTGAAATCTATGTCCAATGCCGCCAGAAGCTCTTTTCTTCTTGGGGAATTGGAGGCGAGGATTATTCTTTTACCATGAGTGTCCATCGTCCTAGAACCTTTTCTTATAGACTTGGACATCGAAATTCCAGCGTCCCTGAGCCTTCAAGACTTCTTCGAAGTGCTTACGTACACAGCCTTTGCCACCAGGCCTATCTGACACTATATCAGCGGCTTCCTTGGCTTCTTCGACTGCGTCTGACGGAACTACTCCGATGCCGGCCGCAAGGATTACAGGAATATCGGGAATGTCATCTCCGAAGAACATGACCTCCGATCGATCGAGAGAGTGGCGGCGGCAGAAATCATCAAAGTCCACTATCTTATCGCGGGAACCAAGGTAGATGTCCTCTGGTGGGATGCCGTTGCCATTAAACCTGGCGCGGACGCTTTGGGAGCGGGCGCCTGTTATGACAGCCACGGGATATCCGTTCATCGCGGCCATCCTCACGGCGAAACCATCTTTGGCGTCAAAGGTCCTGTAGAGCTGACCCTCGAGGTCGGCGAGGATGCCGCCATCAGTCATAACGCCGTCGATGTCGAAGGCGAATCCTTTAATATCTTTTAAATCAGTCATTTCAGGATTTGGCTCCACCGGGCCCGAACTGAGGGAGGTCACCGAGGTTGAAAGTGTTGTCTTGCTGAGGCTGGCCGCCAAGGGAGATCAGCCCGAACTGGTTCTCATACTTCGTGACATTGTCCATCAAAGCGTTCAGGAGCCTTTTAGCATGCTCGGGAGTCATGATGATCCTGTTGCCGATATCCGGCTTCGGAAGACCGGGGAGCATGGTGGCGAAATCGATAATGAACTCGCTGTGGGAGTGGGTGATGATCGCCAGGTTCGAGTACGTGCCTTTCGCGATCTCAGGCTTGATCTCAAGGCTTATTTCCTTCTTCTCTTCCATGATAGTCTGTTTTGATAAGGCAAAATTAGTGAAAATTGTGTTATATTTGTATTCTTGGAATAAAGTATATAACGAAGACTGTAAAGACATGAGCGAGAAGAAAGAGCTCTCCGCGAAGTACAATCCTGCTGAAGTGGAGGACAAATGGTACTCCTGGTGGTTGGAACACAGGTGTTTCCATTCTGAGCCGAATGACAAGGAGCCGTACACTATAGTCATCCCGCCGCCCAATGTGACCGGGATTCTCCATATGGGCCATGTGCTCAACAACACCCTTAATGATGTCCTGATCCGCAAGGCCCGAATGGACGGCAAGAACGCATGCTGGGTGCCCGGCACCGACCACGCCTCGATAGCTACCGAGAGCAAGGTGGTCGCCAGGCTCAAAGACAAGGGAATATCCAAGGAGGATTTGACACGCGAGGAGTTCCTCAAATACGCATGGGAATGGAAAGAGGAGCATGGTGGTATTATCCTCCAGCAGTTAAAGAAGTTAGGTGCCTCCTGTGACTGGGACCGTACCAGGTTCACCATGGAGCCGGAGCTCTCTGACGCTGTGATCTCCACTTTCTGCTACTTCTATAATAAAGGCTTGATATACAGGGGAGTGAGAATGGTCAACTGGGATCCTGTCGCCCTCACAGCCATCAGCGATGATGAGGTCATCCACAAGGACACCAAGAGCCATTTCTACCATCTCAGATATTACATCTCTGACGGTCAGGGAAATCCTACTGACAAGTATCTGGTGATCGCCACAACCCGTCCGGAGACTATAATGGCCGACTCGGCTATATGTGTGAATCCGGCTGATGAGCGTTATCACTGGCTGAAAGGCAAGAAGGTCATAATCCCGCTGATAGGCAGGGAGATTCCTGTCATTGAGGACAGCTATGTCGAGATGGACTTCGGAACTGGTTGTCTTAAGGTCACGCCCGCCCACGATGCACATGACTATGAGATTGGACTGCGCCATAACCTTCCTATAATCAATATTATTGATGATCATGGGCGGCTTACCGAGGACGCTGTCATCTTGGTGGGTGAGGACCGTTTCGACGCGAGGAAGAAGATTGTCGGCATGCTTGGGGAAGCCGGTAACCTGGAGAAGGTAGAGGAGTATATCTCTCCTGTGGGATATTCAGAGAGAACAGACGCGGTCATCGAGCCGAAGCTTTCAGCTCAATGGTTCCTCAAGATGGGAGATTTGGCTGAGATGGCTCTTGATAGCGTTGAATCTGGTAAGATCAAATTCATACCGGATAAATACCGCAACACCTACCGTCATTGGATGGAGAATGTCCACGATTGGTGCATCTCCAGGCAACTTTGGTGGGGACAGCGCATCCCGGCATATTATCTGCCTGATGGACAGATAGTTGTGGAGGAAACCGCTGAAAAGGCCCTTGAGGCGGCAAGGAAGATTGATCCTTCCTTGAAAGCTGATGATCTCAGGCAGGATGAGGACGTCCTCGACACCTGGTTCTCCAGCTGGCTGTGGCCGATCTCGGTGTTTGATCCGAAACGGCCCGGGCATCCTGAGCATGAGCCTAATAAGGATTTGGCATACTACTATCCGACAAGTGATCTTGTGACAGGCCCGGACATCATCTTCTTCTGGGTAGCCAGGATGATCATGGCGGGAGGGGAGTTCATGCATGACATTCCGTTCAGCAATGTGTACTTCACGGGTATCGTCCGTGACAAGCTGGGCCGCAAGATGAGCAAGACTCTAGGCAACTCTCCGGATCCTCTCGAGTTGATCGCCAAGTACGGCGCTGACGCCGTGAGGATAGGAATGCTTCTTTGCTCTTCCGCAGGAAACGACATCTTCTATGACGAGTCTCAGGTTGAGCAGGGGCGTAACTTCTGCAATAAGATATGGAATTCCTTCCGCCTGGTTCAGGGATGGACAGTTGACGAGACACTTCAACAAAGCGATGTCAACGCTTTGTCTGTCAAGTGGTTCGAAAACAAGCTAAGCCAGACCATCGCACAGGTGGAGGATTATTATTCCAAGTTCAGGATTTCCGATGCGTTGATGTCGATCTACAAGCTATTCTGGGATGATTACTGCTCTTGGTACCTCGAGGCGATCAAACCGGCTTATGGCCAGCCTCTCGACAAGGCCACTATGGATGCCACGAACTCATTCCTTGAGAGTCTCCTTAAATTGATCCATCCTGTGATGCCGTTCATCAGTGAGGAGCTTTGGCAGTCTCTGGGAGACAGGAAGGAAGGTGAGACCATAATGTACCAACCTTCCCCTGCGGCCGGGCCGATTGACGAGGAGGTAATCGCCAATTTCGAAATAGCGAAGGAGGTTGCCGGTGGTGTCCGCTCAACCAGGCAGCAGAAGAATATCTCTCCAAAGGAGGCTCTTGAGATCAAAGTTAAAGGCACCTTCCCTATGGAAATGTCGCCAGTGGTCTCAAAACTGGCTAATGTGTCCTCTGTTGAGAAAGTGAGTGAGTTCTCAGGAAGTGGTATCTCATTCATGGTGGGTACCGTTGAGATATTCGTTCCGTTAGGAGGGTTGGTTGACGCTTCGGAGGAGATCGCGAAGATTGAGTCGGAGCTCACAAGGTTGAGAGGATTCCTCGAGGGAGTGCGTAAAAAGCTCTCGAACGAGTCTTTCACAGCCCATGCGCCTGAGAAAGTCGTGGCTCTTGAGCGTAAAAAAGAGGCTGATGCTCTCTTGAAGATTGAAAATCTCGAGAATAATCTTAAGTCATTGAAATCTAATTAATATAACAAACTTGTTTTAGATATTAACATTTTTGTTATGGTATATTCGGAGACATTTTTCCCGGTGAGATACTACGAGACGGACCAGATGGGGATCGTCCATCACTCGAATTATATCAGATATTTCGAGTGCGCCCGAAACAACATGATGAGGGAGTTCGGGTATCCTATCGAAAAGTGTGAGGAGGATGGGGTTACTATCCCTATCGTGTCGGTGGAGTGTAAGTATAAGCATCCGGCGAAGATGGGGGACGACCTCAGGGTCGTGGCCACCATTCAGACTCCTCCTATGGCAAAGCTACGGATAGGGCAGGCAGTGTACAACCAAGACGGCACGTTATGTGTTGAAGGTGAGGTCGTCCTTGGGTTCCTGAATAAAGCGACAGGGAGGCCCACACGTTGCCCGGAGAAGCTCCTGGAAGCGATTGAAAAGCATATTAACGACAGATAAACCATTAATATTCATGAATATGTTAGCATTTTTCCCTTTAGGTGTCATAGGACCTTGGCAGGTAGTCATCATCGCCTTGGTCATTCTCCTTCTTTTTGGAGGCAAGAAGATTCCCGAGCTCATGCGTGGACTTGGAAAAGGCATGAAGAGTTTCAAGGAGGGCATGAATGAGGTCGAGAAGCAGATTGGCGACATCGAGAGCGACATGAACGCTCCGGCCAAGAGCCCCGACAAGATCGAGAAGAAAGAAGATTACCAGAAGTAAGCAGTGGCTGAGGAAGAGCAGAGGCAGGACACTGCCGAGATGTCCTTTTGGGATCATCTCGAAGTGTTGAGAGGAACTTTGTTCCGTTCGATACTGGCTGTCACGGTGGTCAGTGTCGTGGTCTTCTGTTTCAAGAAGTTCGTGTTTGACGATGTGGTCCTGGCACCCACGAGGAGTGATTTCTGGGTCTACAGGCTCTTGAATATGGATGTCAGCATGAACCTGGTGAACCTGGAGATCTCGACACAGTTCTTTGTGCACCTCAAGGTAGCTTTCGAACTGGGTTTCATCCTCGCTTTCCCATTCGTGATCTGGGAGATCTGGAAGTTCATAGCGCCCGCATTGTACCAGAATGAGAAGAAAGCCATGCGTGGAGTATTTCTCGCCGCATCTTTCCTCTTCTATCTTGGTCTTTACATCGGCTATGTTCTGATAGTTCCGATCTCACTAAACTTCTTCCTGGGTTACAAAATCAGCGAGGCGGTGGTGAACACCATCTCATTGACATCCTACATCTCACTCTTTACTTCCACCACATTGGCTTTCGGAATCGTGTTTGAGTTTCCGGCTGTGGTCGTGATTCTCAACAAGCTCGGCCTAGTGTACAAGGACACGATGAAAAAGTACCGCAAACACGCGATTGTGGCGGTCCTATGTATCGCGGCCATAATCACGCCAGCTGATCCATTCTCGATGTTGATCGCGGCGGCACCATTGCTCCTCCTCTACGAGGCTAGCGTCCTGTTCTGCAAACCGAGGCCAGCCGAGGAAGAGGTGTCAGAGACAGCCTGACGATGATCTCAATCAACTCATTGACTGTGGCGTACGGTGGGTTTACCCTGCTGGACGCCATTGATTTTCATATCAGTGAGAACGACAAGATTGGCCTTGTGGGCAAAAACGGAGCCGGGAAGTCCACTATCATGAAACTCATATGTGGACTCCAGAGTCCGACTTCCGGATCTGTCGAGAAACCAAATGACATCAGGATAGGTTATCTGCCGCAGATCATGGAGCACCACAAAGGGAGGACTGTCATGGAAGAGGCTCTGACCGCATTCGACAGAGTGGATGCTATACAAAAGGAATTGGATTCGATAGGAGAGTCTCTTGCCACTAGAACCGACTATGAATCAGCTTCTTACATGGAGCTGATCAGTCGCATGAACGACTTGTCTGATTCCCTGTCGATAATCCATGCCGAGCCGCCGGAAGTACTAGCCCAGAAGACTCTTTTAGGGCTTGGCTTCAAAGATTCTGATTTCGGACGTAAGACCGAGACTTTCAGCCAAGGCTGGAACATGAGGATAGAGTTGGCGAAGATCCTCCTATCAGCTCCCGATGTTCTTCTCCTTGATGAGCCCACCAATCATCTTGACATCGAGTCTATCGAATGGCTTGAGGATTATCTTAAAGGTCGTAGGGGATCACTTCTCCTTGTCTCACACGACAGGAAGTTCCTTGATAACGTGACCAACCGCACGGTTGAGATCATGCTGGGCCATATTCACGATTATAAGGTCCCATACAGCAAGTATGTCGAGCTTAGGAAAGAACGCCTGGCTCAGCAGACCGCCGCCTATGAGAACCAGAAGAGGATGATTGAGAAGACGGAGGATTTCATCAACCGTTTCCGCTACAAGCCCACCAAGTCCAATCAGGTGCAATCAAGGATCAAGCAACTTGAGAAATTGGACCGCATCGAGATTGACGAGACAGACAATGTGCGTCTCACAGTGAAATTTCCACCCGCCCCCCGTTCAGGAGACGTTGTTTTCAAAGCGACCGGGATAACCGTGGGATATCCGGGAAAAGTGGTTTTCCGCGACGCCGATATCGAGGTGAAAAGAGGTGAGAAAGTAGCCTTGATCGGGCGTAATGGTGAAGGTAAGACCACATTGATGAGAGTCATTGCCGGTGAGTTGACCCCGATTGAGGGAGAGGCCAAGAGGGGATATAACGTATCCATGGGCTATTATGCCCAGAATCAGGAGGATATCCTTGACAAGAATCTCACCGTGTGGGAGACTTTGGACAATATTGCGGTCGGAGACATTCGTGCCAAACTCCGTGACATCCTCGCGCAGTTCCTTTTCAGGGGAGAAGACATAGATAAAAAGGTCAGCGTGCTCTCAGGTGGTGAGAGAGCTCGCCTGGGCATGGCCAAGTTCATGCTCCAACCGTACAACCTACTGGCTTTGGACGAGCCGACCAACCACATGGACATCAAGTCAAAGGAAATCCTCAAACAGGCTCTGCAGGCGTATGATGGCACGTTGATTGTTGTTTCTCATGACCGTGACTTTCTTGATGGACTCGTAGACAAGATGTATGAGTTCAGGGACGGGAAAGTCAAAGAACATATCGGAGGAGTTCAAGAGTTCCTGGAAAAACGCAAGCTTGAGAGTCTCCAGGAGTTGGAGAGAAAGTTCGGTAAAGAGGATAAAATCCTCCACGACGTTCAGGAAGACAAAAAGGAAGAGGCTAGGGTTGCTTTTGAGCGCAAGAAGAATGAGTCAAAAGAGATCCGCAGAATCAGACATCGCGTGGATTTTCTCGAGGGTGAGATCGGGAAGTTGGAGGAGAAGATGAAGGAGATAGAGAAAGTTCTTTCGAATCCTACCGCTGGAGATGACATAATGGAGCTCACAAGGACTTATCTTGAGCATAAGAGGGAACTTGACCACAAGACCGCCGAGTGGGAGTCCCTGATTGAGAAACTGGATGAATAACAATATATCTAAATGAATATGAAATCTTTGGTTTGTAAGTTGTTCTTAGCTGTGACTTTAATCATAGCTTCAAATATTACTGGTTATTCACAGACTCGTTCCAAAGAGCATGATTTATCTCCTTTTACGGGGATTGAGGCATCTGATGGCTTTAAGGTGTCGATCACTCCAGGTGAGCGTTACAGCGCCAAGCTCACAATGGATGACGTTCTTGAGAGTTATGTCCTGTGCTATGTCAAGTCTGGCGTTCTCCACCTGGAACTTGACAGTAAGATACCCAGGGACATGAAGAAAATGTACAAGGGCAAGAACTCCTCAGAGCCGACTCTTGTAGCTGTTGTCACCATGCCAGACTTGAAGACTCTTACCCTTAATGACGATGCCCAGTTCTTCTCATCAGGCAAGATTGGTGCTACTGACCTAGTTATTAACATGACAGGCTCTTCAGTGGTCAGTAACCTTCACATCACGGGGAAATCACTGGTGTTAAGTATGACTAAAAGCGCCAAATTCACTAATGTGTCCGCCGATATTGAGGATGACATTAAACTGTCGACTGATGGAAAAGCCGCTGTCGCCATTGAGGGACAGGCCAAGAATATTTCGATAATCTCGGGTGGTAACTCCACTATAGATATCAAAGGCGAGGTGGAAGATGCTATAAAAGTCGAAGTGGCGAGTGGCTCCCAGACAACTATATCAGGGAAATCTTCTTCTCTTGAGCTGACCGGTAAGGGCACATCCGCCAAAGTTGACGCTTCATCTCTCAAGACCGGAAAGGCTTCTGTATCAATCTCAGGGGCATCGGCAGATGTAAGTCCCATCGAGTCTCTCGAACTGGATCTTGGAAGGGGAGCGGAAGTCACTTTCTCAGGTGATCCCGCAATCAACCTGGTCAAGATACAAAGCGCCTCTGTTCTCAGGAAATAATGATAGTCCTTGATTCCCATTGTGACACTCCGTCCCTTATGATTAAGGGGCTTGATGTTGGTTTTGACAATAATGACTGCCATGTTGATATCCCCAAGCTTTTAGCAGGGGGAGTAGATGCTTCCTTCTTCGCCTTGTGCACTTATGCCGAGCAGTCTGGAGAGGCTGCCGCCACGAGTGCTTTGGAGATGCTTGCCTCAGTCTATGACGCGCTTGGCAAGTATGGCGATAAGATCGCCATGGCTCTCACCCCTGATGAGGTTCTAGCGAATAAGTCCAAAGGGCTGGTCTCCATCCTTGTGGGCATGGAGAACGGTTCTCCGATCCAAAAATCCCTTTCTCTCCTGAGGCTGTTCTATCGTTTGGGCGTCAGGTATTTGACACTCACTCACAATGGGGACAATGAGATAGCTGACGCTGCCATGGAAGGGAAGAGATGGGGCGGATTGAGCCCTTTTGGAAGGGAAGTGGTGGCTGAGATGAATAGGCTGGGGATGATAGTGGACGTGGCACATGCCTCTGACCAGACATTCAATGATATACTTGAATGCTCAAAAGTCCCTGTCCTGTCCACACACTCGTGTTGTCGCTCTCTCGCTGATCATCCCAGGAACATGACTGACGACATGATAAGGAGGATGGCGGACAAGGGAGGTGTCATCCAGATCAATTTCTATCCATATTTCCTGACAACCACGGCGTCGGCCAGTGTCGAAGACGTGATTAGGCATATCGATCATGCGGTCAATGTCGGCGGCATCGAGCATGTTGGTATAGGTACGGACTTCGATGGGATCGAGGTGACTCCGGAAGGCCTTGAGAATATCTCGAGACTTCCTGTGGTTTTTGATCAATTGGGGAAGCGAGGCTACAGTGATGACCAGATCGAGAGGATAGCCTCTGGCAATTTCCTGAGAGTGTTCCGGGATGTCATCTCCCGTTCTTCAGGTCTTTAAGAATAAAGAGTCTTAGCTCGTCCAGGGCGGCTGAAGTGAAGCGCTCGATATTCCTTTTCCTATCGTTTTTGTAAACTCTTCTGAATGTGGAGGTTCCGTTAGGACCGGATACTCCGATCCACACCGTGCCTACAGGATTCATCTCATCTCCGCCGGGACCTGCCAGTCCTGTTGTGGCCACAGAATAGGTACTTCCCGTCAGCTTTCTCACACCCTCAGCCATTGCTCCAGCCACCTCTGAGCTGACAACTCCATACCTGGAGACGAACTCCTGCGGCACATTGAGGACATTCTCTTTGACAGATACGGCATAAGAGGTCACTGAGCCGAGATAATACTCTGAGGCACCTGGAACGGACGTTATCAAAGATGAGATCATGCCCCCGGTGCAAGATTCAGCGGCGCTCAATGTCATCCCAGTGCCTCTCAGCAGCGTACCAATGGCGTTTTGCAGAGTGTCATCTGAGTGGGAATATATCTTGTCTCCGAGTATTGGCTCAAGAGCGGCGAAACGCTCGTCGATACGTCTTTCTTCCTCTGTTTTGTCTCCGCCATAAATCGAGAGGCGAAGGCGCACACCAGTCAGTTGATTAGGCAAGTACGCGAGATGCATGTCCTCTGGCAGACTGTCCTCCCACGGTTCGATGAGTTTAGACAACGCGGACTCCGCCAAACCAGACACCATGACACATTTATGGAATATGTCCGTCAGGGAATTGTGTCCCTTGATATCCTCAATGACGTCTGGGAGAGCACCTTCCGCCTCGAAAGGAACACCCGGAAGCGAGTATAGGGTGGCGGGATGTCCGAATCTATCGCCATCAAATCTGAACACCATTATCGGGGCGGTTCCAAGGCGGTTAGGAATAACCTCGCAGGTCTCAGGCACCAGTGCCTGGGCTTTGTTTATGTCCAGCACATCGAGTCCCCGGGCATGAAGTATCTCATGGATGATTTCCAGCTGTGTGGCATTCTCCACATAACCTTTGCTGCCGGACAGTTCAGCAAGCGCGGCTTTTGTGATGTCGTCCTTGGTTGGACCTAGCCCTCCTGTGGTGATGACAATTCCGCTGATTCTCAATTCATTTTCCAGATTGTCAATTATCTCGTCGCGGTCATCCCCGATGGAGAGCATCCTTGTAACCTTTATCCCTATCTCCTCAAGGGCCCTGGAAATCTTCGATGAATTGGTGTCCACAATCTGTCCGATGAGAATCTCGTCGCCGATTGTGCAGATTGAAGCGTTTGTCATTTGAGTTTTCTTAAAATCTTTTTCACTGCAGATGGTCCCTCATAGATGAATCCAGTGCATATCTCTATCAAGGAAGCTCCGGCGTCAAGCATGAGCTTGGCCTGCTCAGGCCCCATGATGCCTCCCACACCAATAATGGGAAGCCTGCCACCTGTGTATTCGTGAATATGCTTGACTAACGCGAGGCTTCTCTCAAAAAGGGGAGCGCCGGAAAGGCCACCTTTTCCGATCTTTTCCACCCTGGCTGGGTTGGTCGTGAGACCTTCCCTGGATGTGGTAGTGTTGCCTGCGATAATGCCATCGACACCTGAGAGCATGCAATAGTTCAGGATCTCTTCCAGCTCCTCACCAGGAATGTCAGGGGAGACCTTGACAAGAAGCGGCTTATAGGTGTCATAGCAAATCCTGAGGTCAAGAAGAGGGTCGATGACGTCAGAAAGATAAGACACATCTTGGAGATTCTGCAGTCCCTCCACATTGGGGCAGGAGACATTTACACTGAACATGTCCACAAAGTCATACAGGCGGGAGAAAGACCTCTTATAATCCTCGATAATGTCACTGTCGGAGGCGGAAGTGCTGTTTTTAGCTATACTGGCGCAAAGGATCACTTTCGGCTTGTCTTTAATGATATGGCTGATGGCATGATTGATTCCTTTGTTGTTGATTCCCATCCTGTTGATAAGAGCCTTATCTTGAGGGAGTCTGAAAAGACGCGGCTTAGGATTGCCAGGCTGCGGCTCAGGAGTGAGAGAACCGATTTCTATAAAAGAAAACCCGAACCAGGAGAGCTCGTTATACGTCTCCCCGTTCTTGTCGATGCCGGCGGCAAGACCTACTGGGTTAGGGAATTCAATGCCGAAGACCTCTCTTTTGAGAGACTGTGACTTGCAGCGGAAGAAGAGCTTCACCAGATTGGCGCAAAGCGGGACCTTGCGCAGCGACCGGAGGAGCTTGAGCGTCATATTGTGTGCCCCCTCAGGAGAGAACCTGAAAAATATGGGTCTGATCAGCTGCTTGTACATACCGCGAATATAGTAAATTATACTATCTCTTGGAATGTGCCATTGTCATAGAAGACGACCACTTTGACGATTTTGGGTGTATCAGATTGATTTTCAGCTGTTTCTTGACTTATTTCGAATAATTCTCCGCCTTGAGGCTCACGATTTTCGTCTGTCTGGTGAACGGCAGGGGAATTATCGCCTTCTTGGCCGGTTATCTTGTACATACGGCCTTTGCCATTTATCAGCCAATCAAGATTCAGGTTAGGGAACTGACGTGAGAGACTCACGATGAAATCGTAGCCTGGTTTATTCCGGCCTGCCAAGATATGGGAGACGCTGGCTTTAGCCACGCCGAGACGTTCGGCTAGTTGTGTCTGTGTGAGACTCTCGGCGCTTAAGAATTGCTGGAGACGCTGGTTCATGGCAAATTTCTTTGTTCACAAATTTAATGAAATAATTCAGAAAATCAATTTGAGTTATTGTCATATTGGTGACGGATATTACCACTGAGAGGCCCGTAAAATAATTAAAATATAGTTTAGTTAATAATGATTATTTATCAGAAAATCAATCATTTAGTTAATAAATTTTAATGATATTAAGTTTTACTTTAGCATCCTATCTTTGGTTTAACAAATTCTTCTTATCCTTAAAATAAGTTGAATAAATATAATTGCTTGATTTTCAATTGATTATATATTTAATATTTTCTTATTAAAATTCCTTGATTTCAAATTTGTCAACAGGTGATATCTTGAAAACAATTTTTACAATTCCTTACTATAAATTTACAAATACATACCACTCTGCCTCCATAGGCTAGAGCAGAATATGATATTGACGAAATGATTAAATTTGCATGATTATTAAGAGTTGTCACGGAATATTGAATTCTCAGGATGATACCGACAATTAAGATTGAGGACTATTATTATGATCTGCCAGATGAGCGGATCGCTAAATATCCACTTCCTGAGCGGGACTCTTCTAAGCTTCTCCGCTACGTGGACGGTAAAGTCGATGACTTTGTGTTCAGGGATCTTCCAAATCTGCTTCCTGAAGGGTCACTGATGGTGTTCAATGACACTAAAGTTGTTCCCGCCCGCCTGCATTTTCAGCGTGAATCCGGTGCGCATATAGAGATATTCTGCTTGGAACCTGTTGACCCAGTGGAATATAACCTTGCATTCGCTTCCTCCTCAAGATGTGTGTGGAAGTGCGTTATCGGCAACGCCAAGAGATGGAAAGGGGATATTCTGACCCTTTATAACCCGGAAATGTCACGGGAGGTGACGAACCTTGACCTGCGAGCGAGGCTTGTAAGTCGTGATGACCGTGTCGGAGAGGTTGAGTTCACGTGGGCTGGTGGCCATCCATTCTCGAATGTCCTTGACATTTGCGGGTCAGTTCCCATTCCTCCGTACCTGAACAGGGACACTGAGGAAATTGACCATGAGCGCTATCAGACGTTGTATGCCCGTGTCAGGGGCTCTGTCGCCGCTCCTACGGCCGGTCTCCATTTCACGGAGAGGGTGCTAAGCGGGATTAAGGACAAGGGAATTGACATACGGAATGTGTGTCTCCATGTCGGTGCCGGTACTTTCCTACCTGTGAAGAGCACTGAGATCTCTGGCCATCCCATGCACAGGGAGCCTTTCAGTGTGAGTATAGAGCTTCTAAAGCGCATCAGGGACAATGCCGGCAAGCTCATTGCCGTCGGCACCACGTCGGTCCGTACGCTTGAGTCTTTATACTATGTGGGAGTGAGTTGCATAGAGAAGGGCGCTCCTGAGGATGTAGCCCAATGGGCTCCTTACGAGAGGGAATACCCATATTCAGTAAGAGAGTCTATTGATGCCATTATCAACTACTTAGAGAAGGAGGGCCTCACTGAGGTCAAGGTTGGCACCAGAATCATCATCGTCCCTGGATTCAAGTTCAGGTTGGTTGATGTGCTTGTCACTAATTTCCATCAGCCTGAGAGTACCCTAATCCTTCTGATATCCGCCTTTGTCGGAGGCGATTGGAGAAGGATTTACGATTATGCACTGGCGAATGGATTCCGCTTCCTCAGTTACGGGGACAGCTCGGTTCTTTTCCGCCGCGACGCTATTGCGAATGGCAGCGAAATTGCTTAATTTTGTTTCATATAACATTTCGCGAATAATGGCAGACAAGAACGAATTCGACAATATATGCCCCTACAATGACGAGGAAGCCGTGAAGGCACTTGGGAAAGTGGCCAATCATCCGGCTGTGTTCGCCATATCAGAGTATCTTTTCCCGGACAGGCCTGTCACTTATCTTCGTGACGCACTTAAATCGGTGAAGAGCATCGACGAGTTCCAGGAAAGGGTGATGAATGAGGCCGTGGGCTGGTGTATGGATCATACAGTGAAGAATTTTACTTATGATGGCATCAGTTATATTAAGGGCATCAAAGGGAAATTCCTCGCGATGTCTAACCATAGGGATATCATCCTTGACCCTGCGATCACGCAGATGGTTTTCTTCCGCAATGGGATTCCGTTAACTGAGATATGTGTCGGAGATAACCTCATAAAGGAAAGTAAGACAGTCGAATATCTTCTTCGATCTAATCGAATGATTAAGGTCATCAGGGGCATTTCTGCCCGTGACCTTTATCTCTCTTCCCAGATGCTCTCAAAGTACATCCGCCAGACTATCACGACCGGCAAGGCGTCTATCTGGCTCGCTCAGAGGCAGGGCAGGACCAAGGATGGAATCGACACCACTGAGCAGGGACTCCTGAAGATGCTCGACATGAGCGGTGAGAAAACCTTCCAGGAGAATTTCATGGAGCTCAACATTATTCCTCTCAGCATCTCTTATGAATATGAGCCATGCGATGTCAGGAAAGCAAGGGAGATTTTGATTTCTCGCACTAAGAAGTATGTGAAGAGCCGTCATGAGGACATGCACAGCATTGTGATGGGAATACGTCAGCAGAAGGGCAATGTCCATCTCAATTTCGGATTGCCTCTCACTTCTGATGAGATCGAGATGGCCAGCAAGTGTGACAAGAATGACCGCTACCAAGCTATCAGGCAGGCAGTCGACAAGAGGGTCATCGCCGGGTATCATCTCTGGAAGACCAATTATATTGCTTACGACAAGATCTGGAATACCTCAAAGTACTCCGACCTGTACACCAAAGAGGATGTCGAAAGCTTTGATGCCTACACTGAGCATCGTCTAGACAAGGTGGAGAAGAGGCTCAATCGAGACGACTTGAAGGACATCTTCCTTCGTATTTACGCTAATCCGGTTTTGTCTAAAGAACGTCTGGCATCAGGGGAACCTCTCAGGCAGGATTAATATGGCTCTTTCTATCTTGATCCTTCTAGCAGGTCTCGCCCTGGTTATCATCGGGGCGGATTTGTTAGTTGACGGAGCATCCGCTATAGCCCGTAAAGCCGGTTTGAGCGAGTTCCTGATCGGGATGACTATTGTGGGTATCGGAACCTCCATGCCGGAGCTGGTGGTTAGTTTCACAGGGGCGCTCAAAGGAAGCGCTGACATCGCTATCGGTAACGTGGTGGGTTCGAACATATTCAATGTGTTCCTTATCTTGGGGCTCACAGCGTTGGTAAGCCCTGTCGCCATATCACCAGAAAACAAAAGGCGTGACATTCCGGTCAATATTATCGTAACGCTCCTTCTGATTATATTCGGAATGAGCCACACTCTTCTCGGTCTGGGAGAGAGTGACACAATCTCGGCTTGGATGGGCATGGTGTTCCTGGTGCTTTTCGTACTGTACATGCTGATGTCATTCAAGACCGGCAAGACCGATGCGACTGAGGATAGCGCTGTGGGGGAGTCAGCTTCTGAGAAAAAAATATGGTTGGCAATATTGATGGTGCTTGGCGGTTTGGGAGGGCTTATTTTCGGAGGTGACATATTCGTTGATTCTGCTTGCGAGATAGCCCGCTCAGCGGGATTGTCAGAGAAGTTCGTGGCAATTACCATTCTGGCATGTGGCACTTCTCTTCCGGAACTTGTTACTTGTGTGGTCGCCGCCGCTAAGAAAAAAGGGGCGTTGGCTCTCGGAAATATCATAGGATCAAATGTTTCCAATATACTGCTGATACTTGGAACCTCTGCTTTGGTGTGTCCTCTGTCGTTCGCTAACATCAAAGCTGTCGACTTGGGGGCCGTGGCTCTAGGATCCATCGCTCTTCTGACAAGCGCATGGACCGGCAGGAATAACCGCATTGGCAGGGGAGATGGAGTGTCATTCCTCTTGATGTTCGCCGCATATATGGCCTATCTTTTCATGACAATTTAAATCGCGATAATATGAAATTCAAAGCTACAGATTACAAGCTGATGAATGTCGGCACCGGCAGGATCTTCGAAGATGCCGGTTGGACCCTCGCGGATCCCCAGGCACCTTCCCCTTCACTGGTCAGGGCTGTTTACGCCAATGAGAAATTCACTCCGAGAGATGACCTGAATGGGCTTTACAGGTATGCGGAATGGCTACCCATCAAAAGGACCCTCAGGAAATCCCACGCTCCTGTGACCTACAAGAGCAAAGGTCTGGCTGACTTGCTCGGCATGGATAACCTCTATATCACCCTGTCCGGGTATGTCCCTAAGAGGGGGGCTAAGATGGAGACAGGTTCCTTTAAGGAGACTGAGGCGTTCTCCGTCTGCGCAAGGCTTCCTAAGAATGACAAGCATATACTTGTGGTCCAGTCAGCTGGTAATACCGCGAGGGCTTTCGCCCGGGTCTGCTCGGACAATGACATCCCAATCGTGATCTGTATTCCTAACGATAACATCTCTGACTTGTGGTTCACAAGGCGTCTCAAGCCTTGTGTGAAGGTTGTGGCTACTCCGCACGGTACAGATTATTACGATGCTATCGCCCTTGGTGAAAAGCTTTGCAAGGATCCTCGTTATATGGCTGAGGGCGGTGCCAAGAACGTAGCCCGCAGGGACGGCATGGGTACGACAATCCTCAGTGCTGTCGAGGCTATCGGACGCATTCCCGACGCATATTTCCAGGCGGTTGGAAGCGGAACAGGCGCCATCGCCGCTTGGGAGAACGCTTGCAGGCTGGAAAAAGATGGCCGTTTCGGTGCTAACAAGATGAGAGTCTACTGTGTCCAGAATGCGCCTTACACTTTGATGTATGACTCGTGGAAGGCTGACTCCAGGGATTTGGTACCCATTAGCCCAGAGGATTCCAGAAAGAACGCCGAGGTTATCTTAGCGAAGGTCCTGTCCAACAGGAAACCGCCGTACAGCCTCGCTGGAGGCATGTTTGATGTTCTCAAGGCATCAGGTGGAGATTTCTTCAAGGTTTCTAATGACGACATTGTCTACTGGCTCTTGCAGTTTTTCAATACTGAGGGCTATGACATATTCCCGGCCGCCGCGTCAGCTGTCGCGGCGTTGAAGAAGGCGCTGGATGAGGGGGCTGTGAAGAAGGATGAGACAGTGATGCTGAATATCACGGGCGCGGGGATGCTCAATGCCACCAGGAAGGGGTTTGAGCTCAAGAAACCAGACCTCATCCTCAGCACCGACCTTTCCGCCGAAGAAGTCATCGCCTCCGTCGACAGCCTCTTCTAGCCATTTACCTTTAGGTATCACCAAGGTCCGTTGACGCTTCCCTACGGGGTACCACGTCGACTGGACTACTCGCATCGGCCATGCTCGGCCGCTCGCTAACTCGGGCCTGACGGCCCTCAGACAGACGCTCGCCTCTAGCCGGCCTGGCCTTCGCTCGCTACGTCCATTCTCCTAGGCCCCCTTCGGGAACGTCAACGGACCTTAGGCACAACCTTCGGTCAAGTGTCGAGGAGTCACCCCCTGGAGGACCTGTCCACCCCCGGACAGGGGCAGGGGGAGGGGCCCGACGACAGCGAGTCTGAGCGAAACGAGGACGACGATGGCGTTGGGAGGGGCCGGAGTGAGCGAAGTGAACGGAGTTCCGACAGGGGGTGACTCCTCGACACGATGTAGCCGAAGGGGAGCACCATCGGACGATAGTTAGACTATAGATAGCTTAGAGGTAGTATTTGGGCCAACAGGACTTGAGGTAGGCTTTGAGCCTGTCCTCGTGGGGGTTGGGAGCCGGTTCGTAAAAGACAGTGCCTTCCAGCCCCTTCGGCATGAATTCCAGATCCACGAAATGCCCCGGATAATCATGCGCATATTTGTAGCCATCTGAGTATCCAAGGTCTTCCATCAGTTTTGTCGGAGCGTTCCTGAGGTAAAGGGGAACCGCTTTCACGCGATCTTCTTTTACCTTGGCAAGTGCCTTTTCCACAGCTAGATACGATGCGTTACTTTTAGGAGAGCTCGCAAGGTAGACTGTGACTTCAGCAAGAGGAATCCTTGCCTCTGGCATGCCTATCTGATGGACTACTTGGAAACAAGCGTTGGCGAGAAGAAGGGCGTTAGGATTAGCGAGCCCGACATCCTCCGAAGCTGACAAGCAGAGCCTCCTGGCGATGAACAGCGGATCCTCACCACCGTCAAGCATTCTTGCCAGATAGTAGACAGCGGCATTGGGATCTGAACCTCGTATGGACTTGATAAAAGCCGATATGATGTCATAATGCATCTCGCCGTCCTTATCGTATATGGCGATATTCTCCTGGATACAGTCGGTCACGGTCTTGTTGTCTATCACGATAGGGCCCGCTTTACCAGCGAACGAATCGACAACTATCTCCAAGATATTCAATAACTTCCTGGCGTCACCGCCACTGTATCTGAAGAGTGCCTCGGTCTCCTTGACCTCTATATCTTTTTCTTTCAGGAGCACATCCTCTCTCAAAGCGCGGTCAAGAAGTGTCTGAAGATCATCAACCTCGAGAGATTTGAGCACAAACACTTGGCAGCGGGACAGAAGGGGAGTGATCACCTCAAAGGACGGGTTCTCTGTCGTGGCGCCGATCAGGACAATTGTACCATTCTCTACCGCTCCAAGCAGAGCATCCTGCTGAGACTTATTGAAACGATGGATCTCGTCTATGAAAAGGATAGGAGCCGCACCTTGGGAGAACACCGACCTGCCTTTCGCCCTGTCGATGACTTCACGAACATCCTTGACACCTGCGCTGACAGCGGACAATGTGTAGAAGTCCCTCTTAAGTGAAGTGGCTATGATGCCGGCGAGGGTGGTCTTTCCGACACCTGGAGGGCCCCATAGTATGAATGAGCTCAGATTGCCGCTGGTGATCATGTTCCGGAGTATGCAACCATCGCCTACAAGATGCCTCTGACCGACGTATTCGGACAGTTCGCGAGGCCTCATGCGCTCTGGAAGGGGAGGGAGCATGGTGCTTTGGACTGTATTTGTATCAGTATTCATAACTGACTATAAATCAATTAATAAAACAAAATAATTAACAATGGTAACATTATTGTTAACGGCCTTTTTAGGTGTTTTGCGGCCTTGCCAGACACAAATTTAGCAAAAAGAGGAATAAGTTTAGTAAATTCGCGTGACCTTAAATGAAAACAGAGGAATGAGACTTAGTGAAAGAATCCGTTATGTCGGAGTTAATGACCATCAGACGGAGCTTTTCGAGCGGCAGTGGCCGCTTCCATATGGCGTGAGTTACAACTCGTATCTCGTGGTGGACGAGAAGGTGGCCCTCATTGACACGGCTGCCGCTCAGTTCGCCGATGAGTTCTTTGCCAATATCAAGTCGGAGATCGGCGACCGTCCAATAGATTACCTTGTTGTGAACCACATGGAACCTGACCATAGCGCCCTCCAGGCTGCTGTGCGTAAGGAATATCCTGCATGTGTTATAGTCACAAACGCCAAGGCCGCGCCGATGATCGAGGGTTATCAAGGAATAACCGATAATATCAAGATCATTAAGGAAGGGGAGTCTCTGTCCCTTGGAGAAGTCTCTCTCCAGTTTTTCATGGTTCCGATGGTGCATTGGCCCGAGACCATGGTGACTTGGTGCCCTGAGGAGAATACCTTGTTCAGTGGAGACGCTTTTGGCTCATTCAAGGCTGTACCTGTTGGCGTAATTGATTCAAAATCAGGTACTTTTGCTGATTATCAAGACGAGATGACACGGTATTACGCCAGTATAGTGGGTAAATATGGCAGCCCGGTTCAGTCTGCTTTGAAAAAGCTTAACGGGCTGGAAATCAAACGAATATGCTCAACTCACGGTCCTGTATGGGAGAATTCCATATCACAAGTCATCGCATTGTACGACAGGCTCAGCCGCTATGACGCCGACCATGGAGTCTGCCTGGCATATGGATCGATGTACGGAAACACAGAGAAAGCGGCGCTTGAGCTGGCTGAGGCTATCAAGGCAAAAGGAATTCCGTGCGCGGTCCATAATCTCACGGAGGAAGATTATTCGTTCGCTTTGAGAGACGTGTTTAAATATGACACTGTGATTCTCGGTTCGCCGACATATAATAATGGGATTTTTCCGCCTGTCAGACAATTGATGCAAGGAATATGTGACAGGATGGTCAAGGGAAGACGATTTGCTGCGTTCGGATCGTTCACTTGGGCCGCCGCGAGCGTTAAGTTGCTGAATGAGATGGCGATGGCCGCAGGATTTGAGATTCTGAGTGAGGGAATCACATTTAAACAAGGATACTCCAAAGCCAAGTTTGACGCTGAAGCCATTGCTTCCCTACTCTAGCCGTTATGTTACACAATTTATATTATGTTAAGTTGTGTGTATGTTAAAGTCCCCTGCTGATAATAATTGAGAAAATGTCAAGGAAAAAGGTTGACCAAATAATAGAGAATGTCACGATTGAGGCATGCGCCGCTGAAGGAAAAGCTTTGACGCATTGGAACGGCGCTGTTGTTTTTGTGCCGTTTGCTGTTCCAGGTGATGTCGTTGACATCAGGTTGACTCGTAAATATCATAATTATTACGAGGGTTTTATCAGTAAGATCGTAACCCCGTCTAAAGATCGTGTAGAGCCCTTTTGCAGTCATTTCGGTACTTGCGGCGGTTGTAAATGGCAGCCTCTCCCCTATTCCCAACAACTCGAAGCTAAGCGCAAACAGGTTGAAGATCAATTAGTTAGACTTGGACATCTGGATGTGCCTGAGATTCGTCCAACACTCCCCTCTGATAAAACGATTTATTATAGGAACAAACTGGAGTTCACATATTCATCGAAACGATGGCTGAAATGGGGTGAGGATCCTGATTCGGTTCCTCCTGAGGACAGGGTTGGCCTTGGATTTCATGTGGGCAAGTTTTTCGATAAAGTATTGGATATAGACCATTGTTATCTCCAAAAGGATCCCTCAAACGACATTCGTCTATTCTGCAAGCGCTACGCTGTCGAGCATGGACTTAAGTTTTTCGACATCAGGGCCAACGAAGGTTTCATCAGGAATATGTTCATCAGGACTACTGATACCGGTGATCTGATGGTGATCCTGTGCTTCTTCTATGAGGATCGTGAAGTCCGTGAGGCGATGCTTGATGCGGTTGCTGATGCCTTCCCTCAGATAACGTCTCTTTACTACGTCATTAACAAGAAGTTAAATGACTCAATCGGTGATCAGGAATGTATTCTTTACAAGGGCTCGGAAACCATCCGTGAGACTATGGAGGGATTGACTTTCAGGATAGGCGCGAAGTCATTCTACCAGACCAATTCAGGACAGGCTCTGAAGTTGTATACTGTTGCCCGCGAGTTCGCTGAGCTCACTGGCAAGGAGGTTGTCTATGACCTCTATACCGGTACTGGTACCATCGCACAATTTGTCTCTGGGAAAGCTGCTAAAGTCATTGGGATTGAATATGTTCCGGAAGCGATAGAGGATGCTAAGTCCAACGCCGCCGCTAACGGTATCACCAATTGTGAGTTCTTTGCGGGAGACATGAAAGATGTGCTTGTCCCCTCTTTCATTGAGGTTCACGGACATCCTGATGTGATAATTCTCGATCCCCCGAGAGCGGGTATCCACCATGATGTAGCCAAGGTGATTCTTGACGCGGCTCCGGACCGCATCGTGTATGTCAGTTGCAATCCCGCCTCCCAGGCAAGGGATCTGGCCATATTATGTCAGAAATATGAGATAACGGCTGTCCAGCCTGTCGACATGTTCCCCCATACGCAGCATGTCGAGAATGTCTGCGCTCTCCGTATCCGCCCTGACGTCAATTAGAAAGGATATCCGACACCGAAATGAAGGGCGTAGCAGTCCTTTCTGTGCCAATCATCGGGCCCATACCACCCTATTCCGTTGATTGAGGGATCATATAGCTTAACGCCCAGATCAATACGAAGGACGAGGAATGTGAGGTCTACTCTTGCCCCTAGTCCCCAGTCTGCGGCGATACTTTTGACAAAGTCTCTCCCGATATATCCATCATCACCCCAATCCTTTGCGTACCAAGTGTTTCCGGCATCTAGGAATAACGCTCCCTGAAGTTTCCAGAACATTGGGAACCGGTATTCCGCATTGGCTTCAAGCTTGACGTCTCCAGTCTGGCTGGGAATGATCATGACTTCTTCCGGTATGGCTCGGCCAGGTCCAAGAGTACGGGCTTGCCATCCTCTCATGCTGCTGGCACCTCCGCTGTAGAACTGTTTCTCAAGAGGCACAGTGAATGAATTGCCGTAGGCAATGCTGTAGCCTCCCAGAAGCCTGAAGGCTATCGCTTGGTTGTCTCCCCTACCGAAGAAAACCGTTTTGCCCAGAGTCAGCTCTGAGCGAACATATTGCGAATAAGGTATCCCCCAGATCATCCTGTGGCCATGTCTGTCAGTTTTCATGGCGCTATTGAACAGGCTCAGGACATTACCGGACGCGTCAAGTTGGAATCGTATATACTTATATGAAACCCTTGGATTGACATCAGCGCAGGTCGTATAGTATACCATTCCGCTCGATCCCACATCAAAGTGGTCTATGTAGGCGTTGAAAAAGAATTGGTTGCCGCTGAATCTCTCCATGAAAGACATGTCCATATCCTGGAGGCGGACTATCTTGGCTTGGAGAGGGTACAACTGGTACAAGAATCTCCTTCTTGAGAGTGCTCCTGAATATCCCCAAGCGGTTGAGATCATGGTCCTGGTGAACTCAGGGCGATTCTGGTACATGAAAGAGGCGTTGACCTCTGTGCGGGGAATGTCTGGTCCCCTGAATAAAGTATTGGGCAATCCAAGAAACTCAGGAAAGCTCAGTCCCGCTGAGACTCCGAACTCGTTTGAGCGGATGGCCCTGTTGTCGTATTTATACTGGAAATTTCCGAGGAAACTGAGGTTCAACCACTGTCCCCCATGGAAGATATTCTTATGGAAATAGCTGATTTGAGGCGAGTAGCTGATCAAGCTATTGGAGTTGGTCGAGGCCTCAAGATTGATTTTGAATCCTTGGGTTTTTGATGGGGTCAGAAGAATCCCGCAATCCACTATATCGACAGAATCCCGTGGGCTAAGGGTGATGTTGACTCCACTGAATACTTTCAGTGCAGACATGCGGGAATATGTGTTGTTCACTTCCCTCTCGTTGTAAAGCGCTCCCGGGCGTATGGTGTTCATGTCCCGGAGAATCCTCTTATTGAAAGCGAGTTCCTTATCCCAGGATATGGAAACATCACCGATGGAATACTTCCTGAACGGCTTGGCGCTCTCCGCGTTCTGGTTCCTGGTGTATTCGCGGATGATCATCTCAAGGTCGGCCGTGTCCCTTTTAGACAATGTGTCGGCCTCGAAGGAATAATAGTTCTTAGTGAATCCGAACCATCCGTTTCTTCTCATCCATGAGGCTGAGCGTTCGGTCTCCTCCTCCAAACTGGCCTCTGAGAGGTAGTCTCCCGGCTTGATTGAAAGGTTGAGTGTGTCAGCCATGAAATCCTCCCCGAACACACCATCAGGGACCGAATAAGTGATCTTGCCGATTTTATACCTTTTTCCGGGAGTTACCGTGTATGTGACGGTTACCTTCTTACCGGAGACCCGCACGTCACTCTTTACTCCGGAGTTGTAATAGCCAAGGTACTCCATGTGCCGGCTTATGTTGGCAACAGAGGCCTCCACGGTGGATGATTCATAGACCACAGGGGCCACCCCTATCTTCCTTATCACCTTGTTGGCGAATTTACTTGTATCTCTGCCAGAAAGATTGTAAAAATTGAGAAATGGGTTCCAGCCGAAAATGATATAGCTGTTGGCCTTCTGCTGGATGTACTTATCCACTTCCTTGGCGTTGAAACTCTTGTCGCCATCGATCTTGACCTCATTCCTGGCGAGACGAAACTCCCCGTCCTCCAGGACACGGGTCGTGCTGCATGAGAAAAGCAGCGCCGCGGCGAGAAGAACGGCCGGGAACAAGCGTAGAGTGGTTTTTGGCACCATGGTTCCACAAAAATAAAAAGAATATTAATATATTTGTTAATCATCATAAGGTTGATTTATGAGCATACCCATCACAAACAACGAGATCAAGTTCGTGAAGTCGCTCGAGCTCAAGAAGAACAGGGACTCAAGCGGCATGTTCATCGTCGAAGGTGAGAAAATGGTCGAAGAGGCGACCCGGTCCTCGTTTGAGGTCTTCAGGTGTTATCGGGCCGCTGAGATCGGCGGAACAGCCATGTCCAGGATGACCCTCCTCTCCTCCCCCTCCCCTGCCTTGGCTGTAGTCAGAAAGCCAAAGGATCTGGAGATAGCGGACTTGTCATATTTCTCTCTTCCCGATAATGGCCTTTTCCTGGCTCTGGACGGGATCAGGGACCCGGGCAACCTGGGCACCATCATCAGGATAGCTGATTGGTTTGGGATAGATGCGGTGTTCGCATCCAGGGACACAGTGGACATATTCAACCCCAAAGTTGTCCAGGCCACGATGGGGGCCATATTCAGGGTAAAATTCCACTATTGCGACATTTCCCGGCTATGCCGCTTCGTCACCCTGTCCGGTGGCGATGCCTACGGGACATTCCTGGACGGAGGGAATATCTATTCAAAGGAACTTAACATTGGGGACAAGACCAAGTCCCTGATAGTCATAGGAAACGAGTCTAACGGAATCTCGAGGGAAGTCTCAGCCACCATCTCTGACAGGTTGTATATCCCTTCATATCCAGAGAATGACAGAGGTTCAGAGTCTCTCAATGCCGCTGTTGCCACAGCGGTCACTGTGGCTGAATTCCGCCGCAGAACAACCCCCAAAGCCTGACACCATGAATGAGGAATCTCTAATGCGATCAAGGATCAGGAGAATCCTGATGATCTGCAGCAACTACGACGCTTTCACCCTTGAGGAGGACGGCCGTGTCGAGAGGCAGCTAGTTAGTGAATACCGTGAGCTGAACCTCAGTAATCCCCCGACTTTCGTGTGGGCCAATTCCTCGAAGGAGGCGGCCGGGATACTCGGGGCTGACATGGAGATAGACATGATCATCTGCATGTACAACGACAGGGATAAGGACGTTTTCGAGTTCGCCGCTGATCTTCGGAAGAATGGTTCCAACATCCCGTTCGTGATGCTGATCCACTATTCTAAGGCGGTGAGGCAACGGATTTTCGAGAATGACCGGTCAGGGATTGATTTCGTTTTCAGTTGGCATGGGAACGCTGATCTCATCCTGGCTATCGTAAAGCTCATCGAGGACTCTGCCAACGCTGATAACGATGTTTTTGAGGTCGGTGTGAGGGTGATTCTCCTTGTGGAGGACTCGGTGCGCTATTATTCAACGTATCTTCCTGAGCTATACAAGCTTCTGATCACTCAGAGCCGTGAATTCCTGACCGAGTTCCTTAACGATGACCAGAAAAAGTACAGGAAGCGTTCCAGGCCGAAAATCCTGCTGGCGACTTGCTATGAGGACGCTCTCGCCTACTTCCAGAAATATAAGGACAACTTGATGGGCGTCATCTCCGATGTGGGAATGGTGATTCATAAGGGCGACGCCGTGAAGTCGGAGAAACTTGACGCAGGCCTGGATTTGGTACGTATAATCCGGGAATATGACCCCCTCATGCCGGTCCTCCTCCAGTCATCACAAGGAAGCATAGCTAAAGTCGCCGAGGAACTCGGTGTGGGCTTCCTCAGGAAATTCTCCAGGACTCTGTTCATGCAACTTGGCGACTATCTCAAGGAGGAGTTTGGATTCGGGGATTTCGTTTTCAAGGATGCCGGTGGCACTGAGTATGGCAGGGCATCAAGTCTCACTGAGCTCGGGAAGATAATCGGCGGGGTTCCGGATGAGATATTGGTGAGCAACACCTCCAGGAATATGTTCTCAAAGTGGCTATATGCCAGGGGGTTATTTAAGCTTGCGGAGACCTTTAAGGCTGAGCATCATACTGTTGCCACTGAGTTCAGGGAATTCCTTATGGACCAGATAGGCAGGTACCACAGGATGATCGGCCAAGGGGTGATAGCGGATTTCAAGGAAGAGACTTACCAGGATTACTTCTGGTTCGCCAGGACTGGTGATGGATCTTTGGGAGGCAAGGCAAGGGGTTTGGCCTTCCTTAACCATCTTGTGATGAAACACTCCCTGTCCGACAAGTATCCTGATATGACTGTGTCTATTCCCCGCACGGTCGTGGTCACGACTGATTGGTTCGATCGTTTCATTCTTGACAATGGTTTGCAGCATGTGATAGATTCGGAGCTGTCCGACGATGAGATCCTTTCAGAGTTTGTCGCTTCCAGCCTGCCTGCGGACCTGTTAAGTGACCTGAAGGCATTTGTGGCCACCCTGGACAGCCCCGTCGCCGTGAGGTCAAGTTCTAAATTGGAAGATAGTAACTATCAGCCATTTGCTGGAGTATATTCGACCTATATGTGTCCTCTTGTCGAGAATAAGGACAGGATGCTCAGGGAAATCACTAAGGCCATTAAAAGCGTGTATGCCTCGACGTATTTCGCCGGGAGCCGCGCATATATCCAGGCCAGTGGCAATCTGATTGGAGAGGAGAAGATGGCAATCATAATCCAGAGCATCTGTGGTTCCAGACACGGGGATGACTACTATCCTATGTTGTCAGGTGTCGCGAGGTCGCTCAACGCTTATCCAATTGGCAATGAGAAGGCTACTGACGGGGTCATGAATGTGGCCTTTGGTCTGGGCAAGACTGTTGTCGACGGTGGCAGGTCGCTGAGGGTCAATCCCCGGTCGGCCAAGAAGATACTGCAGCTCTCCTCCCCTTCCCTGGCCATGCGTGACACCCAGTCCGAGATGTATGTAATGGACACCAGGCCCGGGGCTTTCAAGATATCTAAGAACGATGGGGTCAACCTCCGCAGAATTCCTGTCACCGAGGCTTTGGAACACTTTGACAGGCCGGAGATCGTTGTCTCCACATATGTCCCGCAGGATGATATGATGAGGCCCGGGATTATGGTACGCGGGCCGAGAGTCGTTTCGTTTGACGGGATATTCCAATACGACCGGTTCCCTCTCGCCAAAGCCATCTCAGATATTCTCGAGATATGCAAGAGCGAGCTTATGTCAGAGGTCGAGATAGAGTTCGCTCTCGATCCAGTGCCCGGTTCTCAAGGGACTGAGGCGTTTTTGGAGCTTCTCCAGGTCAGGCCGGTTTCAGATATGTCAATATATCAGCCAGGTCAGTCCGGAGAATCAGCCCTTAGTCTCCCCCATGAGCTGGTGAACAGCGTCCAGGCGCTAGGCAATGGCGTTTTTAATGAATCCTCCCATATAGTCGCTATTCTCCCTGGAGTGTTCGATAAGATGAGAACTGAGGAAATGGCACAGGAGATATCGGAGATCAACAACCGGATGACAGCCGCTAACCAGACATATTTCCTGATTGGCCCGGGACGTTGGGGATCATCCATTCCTACCCTCGGGGTGCCTGTGAATTGGACGGACATCTCCGCCGCGAGGATGGTGGTCGAGTACGGCATGGATGGCTTCAGAATTGAGCCCAGCCAGGGAACACATTTCTTCCAGAACATAACCTCCCTTGGGGTCGGTTACCTGTCGGTGGACGAATATGCGGGATCAGGAAGTATTGATTTCGAGGCTTTCGATTCACTTGAGGTGGAGTTCGAGGGGAAATTCACCAAAGTCTACAAAGTGGATGGTCTGACGGGGTTCATAGACAGGAACACCGGCAAGGCTGTCATCGGATTCTGATAATATGGGGAAAGTCATTGTATACCAGATGCTTCCGAGGTTATGGGGGAATCTTGTTGATAACCCTATACCAGGAGGCGGTCTCGAAGTCAATGGATGTGGTAAATTCAGCTCGATTGACAGCAGGACTCTCAATTGGCTGAGGGATGAATTGAAGGTTACACATGTATGGTATACAGGTGTCCCCCGCCATGCGACGACCGTGGCTTTTGAAGGCTGCGGCGCTTCTGATCCGTCCATCGTTAAAGGCTTGGCCGGTTCCCCATACGCTATCACGGATTATTTTGATGTTAATCCTTATCTCGCTGATAATCCTGCTGATAGAATGTTTGAGTTTGAGTCTTTATTGAAGCGAACTCATGATGCTGGCTTAAAGGCTATCCTCGATTTTGTGCCTAACCATGTCTCTCGTGATTACGGCAAGGTCGGGCTAGTTCATGAGGCCGCAGAGGGGGTACTCGGCAAGATGGATGATGTGTCCCTTCATTGGTCTCCAGACAATGACTTTTATTATTATCCAGGCCAGCGTTTGTCCCTCCCTGGTGGTGGGAGATACTACGAGAATCCAGCTAAGGCTTCAGGGAACTGTTTCTCCCCTTTCCCTGGCGTGAATGACTGGTATGAGACAGTCAGGATAAATTATTGCGACTTCCACACTCGTACTTGGGATAGAATGCTTGAGATCGTTCGGTACTGGTGCCTGAAAGGTGTGGATGGCTTCAGGTGCGACATGGTTGAGATGGTGCCATGGCAGTTCATGAAATGGCTTATCGGGAGGATCAAGCGGGAGTTCCCCGATGTGATATTCATAGCCGAAGTCTACCAGAAGGATCTCTACAGGTTATACATTGACGAGGTGGGATTTGACTATCTCTATGACAAATCTGGTCTCTATGACACTTTGCGGTCGGTTCTCACAGATGGAGGCACCTCCAAGGGAATCACTTGGAACTGGCAGTCGCTTGGCGATTTGCAACCCAGGATGTTGAATTTTCTGGAGAACCATGACGAGACTCGTTTCGCGTCAGATTTCTTCGGTAAGAATCCGATGAATGCCGCATCCTCCTTATGTGTCGGTCTCCTCCTCAACAACTCCGCTTACATGATTTATTCCGGCCAGGAAGTCGGTGAGAGGGGTATGGACGCTGAGGGGTTCAGCGGTCGTGATGGCAGGACAACTATTTTCGACTGGTGGAGTGTGGGATCACTCCGTAGGCTTTATCGGCACATCCATGGTGGTGATGGACTGACTGAGAGCGAGAAGGAGACACTTCGCCTATATGAAGAGACTCTCTCTCTCGCTGCCGATCCAGGCATCGAGGAGGGAAAGACATTCGACATTTGCTACCGCAATCTAGATACTCCCGGCTTCGATCCTGACCACACCTTCGCTTTCCTCCGTGGTGGCGGCGGAAAAGCGGTCCTTTTCGTATGTGACTTTTCCGGCAGTGATCGTCTCGTGACAGTTCGAATACCGCCGGAAGCTTATGAGTATCTTGGTATTAACAAAACGGAGACACTCGAGCTGAGCGTCTCCGTGAGAGGATTCGGTTATTCTGTCCTACCAGTTTAGGATCTTTTTGAAATCATACTCCTCAGGGTTGGCGACGAATGCCTTGGCAGCCTCGTAGTCAGCGGGAGTGATGTAGTGGCAGATATTCCCGTAATAGTTCCTGGCCAGGCCACCGTCGATGTTGACCCTCCGAGGAGGAATCTTACCTTCAGCGTTCTGGAGATCCTTGAGATAGAGGGGCTTAGGATTGCCGTCTTTGTCGACATAGACCATGCAGCCGGTCTCACCATTCTTGTAAAGCTCATAGACACCCATGGCCAGCTCAGTGCAGTACGAGAGATCGTAGGCGACAGGATCCTGGCAGCGGACGTCGTAACCGATTTCCACAGGACGGGTTTTGAGTTTCAGGCCGATCTTCTTGAACTCCTTCTCGAGGATGTCGTTGAAGAGGACTGCCTTGCTGATCTTACCAAGCTCCGGATGACCGTGTTCGTCGTAGGTCATCGTCACACCGGCGTTCTTAATCTCCTCAGGATTAAGGTCATGGAACACACCTTCGGCAACCACGACGGTGCCGTAAGGAATACCAAGGACCTTACGCTTGAGAATGGCGGAGACAGCGAGCTTGACAATCTTGTCAAGACTGATAGGTGTCTTGTTGAACATTTCGGGGATGATGGTCATAGAGCAATGGGTGGCCTCACCAATTCCGAGGGCGAGGTGTCCCGCTGAACGTCCCATAGCAGAAATGAGAAGCCATGTGCCGGAGGTGCGGGCATCCTCATAGACGGTGCGGGCGATATGGGCTCCCTCGTCTTTGGCGGAATTAAATCCGAATGTGGGGGCGTTGTCCGGAAGAGGAAGGTCATTGTCAATGGTCTTGGGAACGTGGATGTTATGGATCGGATAGTTCTTCGCCTGAAGGAACTTGGCGATCCTGTTGGCGGTTGATGCGGTGTCATCACCACCGACGGTCACAAGAAGCTTGACGTTGTTGTCCTGGAAAAGAGGGAGGTTGAAATTCTTCTCAAAATCCTCGTCTGTAGGCTTGAAACGGCTCATCTGGAGGTAGGATCCTCCCCTGTTGAAATAAGCGTCGGCCTTGAAGAAATCTATGTCCTCAGTACGGGGGTTCTTGTTGAACAGGCCGCTATAGCCTTCGTGAAGTCCGATAACCCTGTAGCCATTTGAAAGGAAAGTCTTGGCGACCGAGAACACGACAGTGTTCATACCTGGGGCGGGACCGCCGCCGCAGAGGATAATGATGGAATCTTTCATAATATCAATTGATGTTGAACAAATATTCAGTCCGTTACCGGGGTCACAAATTTAATCCATTTCTGGAAATTATCGGCAATTTTCGTTAAATTTGTATTCTTTAAGGTCAACATCTGAAATGGATCGCAACCAGGCAGAAAAGAGAGTGCTCGAATTGAGGGAGACCCTATGGGTCAACAGCAGGAGGTACTATGTCGATAACGCTCCGACAATGAGCGATTTCGAGTATGACCACCTCATGCGTGAGCTCGAGGATCTGGAGAACGAATATCCTGACCTCAAGACTCCAGATTCCCCTACCCAGAAAGTCGGAAGTGACCTTGACAAGGGGTTCGCGCAGTATCCCCATAAGTATCCCATGCTGTCTTTGGGTAACACCTACAACATCGGGGAGATTGAGGATTTTGTGAAAAGGGCGGAGAAAGAGCTCGGTGAGGTCGGGTTCACATATTCATGTGAGTTGAAATTCGACGGTACGGCGATATGCCTGACATATCGCGGAGGAAAGCTTTTCAGGGCCCTGACCAGAGGTGACGGAGTCGTAGGTGATGATGTGACTGCGAACGTGAGGATGATCTCAAATGTTCCGCTCTCATTGAAAGGAACGGGATGGCCGGATGAGTTTGAGATCCGTGGCGAGATCTTGATGCCGTATGAGTCTTTCGACCGCCTGAACCGTGAGCGTCTGGAGAATGAGGACCAGCCCTTCGCCAATCCTAGAAACGCAGCCTCGGGCTCTTTGAAGCTCCAGGACCCCAAGGTGGTCGCTAAACGTGGCCTGATGTGTACCCTGTACCATATTCCAGCCCAGAGCGTCGCTTTCGCCACCCATTCGGAGGCGCTTGACGCCGCCGCCTCATGGGGGCTGCCGGTATCATCGGAGCGTCGCACGGTCGCGGGAATAAGTGAAATCGAGGATTATATTTCCTATTGGGACAAACAGAGACGTTTCCTTCCTTTCGCCACGGACGGCATCGTGATAAAGATTAACGAGCTCGATTACCAGAACACTCTCGGATACACCGCCAAATCCCCCAGATGGGCAGTGGCTTTCAAATTCCAGGCTGAGGAAGTCCTTACACGTCTTTTATCCATTGATTATCAGGTTGGAAGAACTGGTGCGGTGACACCTGTCGCCAACCTCTCCCCTGTTCAGCTCGCCGGGACTGTAGTTAAGAGAGCCACCTTGAATAACGAGGATTTCATGTCTCAGATGGACATCCGTGTCGGTGACTGGGTGAAAGTGATAAAAGGCGGGGAAATCATTCCGAAGATAATTGACGTGGACACTTCCAAGCGTCTCTCTGACGCTGTCAAGCCTTCATTCCCGACTATATGCCCAGACTGCGGCACTCCCCTTGTCAAAGACGGGAATGAGGCGAAGTGGTTCTGCCCTAACACAGATGGCTGTCCTACTCAGATTAAGGGGAAGTTGGAGCATTTCCTGGGCAGAAAAGCGATGAATATCCTTGCCGGGGAGGCCACTGTTGAGCAGATGTACAATCTGGGTCTTGTCAAGACACCAGCTGATTTCTATTCTCTCAGCAAAAGGGATCTGCTCATGCTTGAAGGGTGGAAAGACAGGAGCGCCGAGCGCTTTCTTTCGAGCCTGGCCGAGTCAAGGTCAGTACCGTTCGAGAGGGTCCTTTTCGCTCTCGGGATACGCTATGTGGGCGAGACGACCGCGAAAGAGCTGGCCAGGTATTTCGGAGATATTGATTCAATTGCCTCAGCCTCAGAAGAGAAACTGCTGGAGGTCAAGGATATAGGCGATGTGATAGCCAGGAGTGTCCATGACTATTTCAATGACCCTAGACATATCGAGGAGATAGCAAGGCTTAAAGAAGCCGGCTTGAGATTCTCCGTCGAAGAGGTTGCCGCCTCGTCCACGGCTCTCGCTGGTAAGACCATAGTGATCTCGGGTAATTTCTCCAAGTCCAGGGATGAGATGAAGCGCTTGATAGAGGATAATGGCGGAAAGAACAGTTCCTCGGTCAGCGGGAAGACAGACTTCCTCCTGGCCGGGAGTAAACCGGGACCGGAGAAGATACGCAAGGCAGAGGAACTCGGAGTTAAGATAATCGGCGAGGATGAGTTCATGGATATGATACCCTCCGGAGACTCCCCCGCCGGTGATGATGATATTGTGGAACCCACCTTATTCTGATGATTCTCATGAGCTGGCTGAGCGATATCATATATAAGATCAAGACCTACTTCAGGTGGCTGAGCAAGTTTATCAGCCATGATATCTGGCAATTCAATATTGATGAGTTCTCCAAGGCCAGGGCTAGGTTCATAACTGATCTTAAAGTTGTCACCGACGCCCTCAAGAATTTCGCGGATGAGAAGATAGGGTTCCAATCGGTTGCTTTGAGTTATTTCTGCACTCTGGCTGTGGTCCCGCTGGTGGCGGTCAGTTTCGCTGTCACGAGCGGTTTCGGTCTCGAGCATGTGCTGAGGGATGCCCTGTATTCGGCAGACATTAACCAGACGGTGATCGACACACTCATGAATGCCGCCTCGAATATCATACATGCTTCCAAATCAGGTGTATTCGGCATTATCACCGCCCTATCCTTCGTATGGCTCGTTATCTGGATGATGAACCGTGTGGAGAAGGTTTTCAATAATGTCTGGCACGTCCGCAAGCCTCAAAGGAAGGCTCTTAAGAGCTACGGGATGGATATCATTATTATGATCATCATCCCGTTTATCGTATTGATCTTCTTCGCCGGAACCGTCGTTTATTCACATGTGCTCGATCTTATCCCCAACACCATCGGAATCACCGATAAGATAAAGTCTTTCCTGAGCTGGTTGATATTCGGCGCGATTGCCGTGATGACCCTCTCGGCGATGTACAAATTCATTCCCGCCACTTACGTCAATTATCGTTTCGCCTTGAAAGCGGCGTTATGGGCGGGAATCGCTTTCACGCTTTTGCAGTATCTTTATCTTGAGACACAGGTTCTCGTCACAAGTATAAACGCCGTCTACGGTGCTGTGGCCGCTTTGCCTCTCTTCATGATGTGGCTGAGGTTCGGGTGGTTGGTCATCCTGTATGGGGCGCAATTCTCCTATTCCTTCCAAATGGTCGACACTATGGAGAAAGAGGCTAGAAAGAGTAAAATTGTTGAAGAAGTATGAGTTTCTCCAAATTCACAGAAGAGGATTACCAGGTGATCAGCGAGAGCTACGCCCAATTGAAGGAGGCCGCCCGAAAAAGGTGCGCCAACCAGGAGGAACTGGATGTTGTCCAGAAAGCTTTCGACTTCGCCAATGAGGCGCACAAGAATGTGAGGAGGCGTTCAGGAGGGCCTTATATCATACACCCTATAGAGGTCGCGAAGATTGTCGTATGCGACATCGGCCTTGGTTACAAGTCGATCGCCGCTGCCCTGCTCCATGACGTTGTGGAGGACACTGACTATACTGTCGATGACATCAGGAACCTGTTCGGGGATAAGATTGCCAGCCTTGTCGATGGATTGACCAAGATCAAGATAGTCCTTGACAATGAGGATAGGGCGAAGAAATCCGATGGTGTGTACTCGGAAAGCCTTCAGGCTGAGAATTTCAAGCGCATCCTGCTGACGCTGAACGACGATGTGAGGGTTGTCCTCATCAAACTCGCCGACCGTCTCCACAACTGCCGCACAATTGACTCGATGCCTGAGTATAAGAGGGACAAGATATTGAGCGAGACGATGTTCATATTCATCCCTCTAGCCCACAGGTTAGGTCTCTACGAGATCAAGTCCGAGATGGAGAATATCTGGCTCAAATACAAGGAACCGGACGCCTACAACGAGATTTCCGGCCTTGTGAGCAAGAACATCAGCGACCTCGAGAAGCAGATCGATGATTTCATCAAGCCTATAGACAAGGCTCTGAGAGACTCCGGTTTCAATTTCAAGATCCGGAAGAGGGTCAAGACACCCTACTCGATTTGGCACAAGATGCAGACTAAGAACATCACCTTCGAGCAGGTTTATGACCTTTACGCCCTGCGGGTTATATTCACTCCGGAGGCCGGGACAAAGGAGAGCGAGAGGGATCAGTGCTACCATATTTTCTCCATAATCACAGGTATTTACCGCTACAAACCAGACAGGGTTCGGGACTGGGTGAAGCATCCTAAAAGCAACGGATACGAAGCTCTGCATTGCACTTTGATGAGCGAAAAGGGTGTTTGGATTGAGGTCCAAATACGCTCCAAGAGGATGGATGATATCGCTGAGAAAGGTATCGCCGCCCACTGGGCTTACAAACAAGAGGGATATATCAGCGAGAATGACAGCGAGATGGACAAGTGGCTCGCCAAGGTCAAGGAGATACTTGTGAGCCCTGATGTCAATGCCTTGGAGTTGCTGGACATCATACATAATGACCTTACCAGCAGCGAGATCACAGTGTTCACTCCAAAGGGTGACCAGAAATCGGTCCAGAAGGGCGCCACTGCCCTTGATTTCGCATACAGCATCCACACTGAGATCGGAAACAAGGCGATCGCCGCCAAGGTAAACATGAGGCTTGTCCCTCTCTCTCATGTGTTGAAGACCGGAGATCAGGTGGAGATCATAACCGCGGAGAACGAGACACCAAAGAAGGAGTGGCTCCGCTTCCTCCAGACAAGGCATGCGAGGAATGTCGTCATCGACTATTTCAAGGGCAGCAAGAAGGAGATCGTGGAAGTCGGTAGAGGTATCATATCCTCCCAGCTCGAGTCTCTCGGGTATAGGATGAACAATGATTCCATGGACATCCTGTGCAAGCATTTCAACATACCAGGCAAGAATGCTGAGGAGTTGTGTTTCAGGGTGGGTCTCGGGCTCTTGAATGTTGATTCCATGGGAGATGTCCTTACTCCCGCCAGTCCTTCCAGGAGTCATTACTGGCCCTTCTCTTTGTTCAGCAGGAGAAAGGATAGCGCCTCCCAGGGTGATAAGGAGAGGAATGAATATGTCATAGCGCAGTGTTGCCGCCCGATTCCCGGAGACGCTGTTGTGGGTATAAAGAATCCCGACGGTACCGTGACGGTCCACAAGAAAACGTGCTCAGTGGCTGACAACATAGCCTCCAAGCATGGTGACAGGGTCGTTGTGCCACAGTGGGAATCTGAAGGGGAGAAAAAGGCATTTCCCGTGAGAATCGCCCTCAATGGCATCGACAGGGTCGGTTTGCTCAATGAGATTTCCCGATATATATCACTGGTGATGGGCGTTAACATGCGGAAGATACTTCTGAGCACTGACGGCGGGATTTTTGAAGGGTACATCGACCTTAGTGTGCAGGATAAGACGGCACTTGAGAGAATGATCAAGAAACTAGCCTCGATAGACGGCATACAAAGTGTAGCTAGGACAGAGTTATGAGAAAGTTGATTACGAGGTTTTTCCCCATTCTCCCGGCGGCTGTGGTCATCCTGTCGTTGGTTTTCTCTCATTCATGCGCCAACACGACCCAAGCCCCTAGAGGTGGCCAAAAAGACACCATACCACCGGTGATCGTCAAGATATCACCGAAACCCGGGAGCACTAATATTCCTCAGAAAGGAGCGCAGATCACATTCACTTTCGACGAGTATGTTGTGGTTAAAAACCCGAAGAACATCTATCTCTCCCCTCCTCAGGCTAAGTCTCCGAAGTATAAGATCAAGGGCAAAAGCGTAGTCGTGTATTTCGAGGAGGAACTTCTTCCTGACCTGACATACACTCTCGACCTTACCGGTGCCATAGCAGATAATAACGAGGGGAATATGTTCCCCGGGTACACCACATTCTTCTCGACCGGTGAGACATTGGACTCCATGTTTATCACCGGCACTGTCGTGGATTGTAGTAACCTCAAGCCGATTAAGGGAGCCACTGTGATGCTGTACAAGGACCAGCGTGACTCAGCCGTATTCCTCCAGCGTCCTGTAGCGTCCGCTAAAACCGATGATTGGGGATATTTTTCGATCAGGAACATTAAAGACACTGTATACAGGGCCTATGCGATGGTTGATGCCAGCTCGAATAATGTTTATGATCCGGAGGAAGATAGAATAGCTTTTCTTGACACCCTGGTAACTCCTCGGCGTGTTGTTAATGACACATTACCGGAGTTGATGAAATTCGAGATGAAAGATACCCTAAGCTGCCTTTCCCGCAAGTCAGACATCACTCTCAACGTTTTTAGGGAGAAACCTGAGAAGCAGATGCTCATGAACAAGAAAAGGACAGCTGATAGGGCGGCATACATCACGTTCATGTCCACTGACACCAGGATAGACTCGCTCTGGTTCAAGAACTTCCCTCCAGAGAAAGTCATTACGGAGTTCAATATTCCCAAGGATAGTTTGCTTTTGTGGTTGAATGATTCCCGCAGGATGCCTGATACCCTTCACCTATTTGTGAAATACTGGAAAACGGACTCACTCAACACTCTGGTTCCTGTGACGGAGGATTTCAAACTTGTGGATGAGAATCGTCCCAAGGGGAAGAAAAAACCCGCTGTCACGCATAACGACACTATTTGCAAGCTAAAGCTGACCGCCATACCGGAGAAATTCGAGCAAGACGGTATCATCCTGGAATTCGAGGACCCGCCTTTCCTGGGTTATTTCGATAGCCTCTCGTTTAAATCCATTAATCCAAAACAGATAGAAAAGAAGGAAAAGTTCTCTATTGAGCGGGATACCCTTAACCTCAGGCGATATGTCATCACTCCTAAAGTCGACATACAAGAGGGATATGAATATGTGTTCAAAGTTCCCCATAGGGTGTTCAAGGATATCAACGGCCATTGGAATGACAGTACCCAGGTCAAGGTGACCAAGCCCAAAGACGATGAATTGAGTACCTTCACCCTTACCCTCAGCGGAGTTAAGAATAAATACATTATTCATCTGCTTAACGAGAAAAAGTCCCAGGTCATGAGGGAATATATTGTCGATACCAATCGCTCACTTGTATTCCCATATCTGAAGAAAGGAGCGTACTGCATCCGTGTAATCGAGGATGTGAACCGCAACGGAATTGTGGATACGGGATCCCTTCTCCAGCATCGTCAGCCAGAGAAAGTGCGTTTTCTGAAAACAAAAGACAAAGATACTTTCGACATTCCCGAGAGGAGCGAGATTGAGCAATCCCTTGATCTTGAGGAGTTCATGAGTGATTAGATATGAGAAAGACCTTCGCGATACTTGTATTAACCTTGTTCGTACCGTTCGGCATCGTTTACGCTCAAGATAAGACGCCGGGAGACTCTCTCAAGAAGGTCTTCTCGCTTAACGACTATACCTTGATCGGCGTTGAGTATGGTGCCTCGGCGAGCAGGCAGCAGTTCAACCCTTCAAAGACCCAGGGTAACCTTATTGTGCCTCATACTTTTGGCCTTTTCGTTCTGAAGTATGGTAAGCTTTTCGACGGAAGCCCTAATTTCGGCATTAAAGGCGGAGTGCGCTACAGCCATGAAGGTTATCAGTTCAAGATGAATAAGGAGACGGGAATCACTCCTTCTCTCGAGGGTGCGCAGAAGGCCATTATTGATGTCGTCGAGGTCCCTTTGATGGCTCACTTCCACTCTGATGGCTTGCATTTCAAGGTTATGCTTGACCTCGGTATTTACGGTGGATACAGGCTGTCGATTGACAGGATTGGTGATCATGTCTACGACGAGTACAAGAACGCTTTCATGGAGTGGGATTACCGTTGGGATTATGGAATAACCGGCGGCTTGGGTTTCGGAATCGTGTTTGATCCTGTTGAGTTCCATGTCAACGCTGATGTGCGTTATTCATGGGGGTCGCTCTATAGGGCAGACTACCTCAGCAAGGACTTTTTCAGGTTCGCTTATCCGTTCGATGTGATGTTGACAGCGGGCATGTATTTCCAAATCACCAAGCGTACGGGCAAGACCAAAGGCCAGATCCGCAGGGAGGCATATCAACAAGTTTATCATCCTGATAAAAATGGAGTTTCTGACAGCGAGAGCAGGTGATGTGCTCATAGGAGGTGGCTCTCCGATAGTCGTTCAGACTATGTGCGACACCCATACTTCGGACGTGGATGCCACTGTCGCTCAATGCCGCTCACTCTCTGAAGCCGGCGCGGAGATGATCCGCATCACTGTGCCTGGCCTGCCGGATGTGGATTGCGTGAAGAGAATTAAATCCACTTTAAGATCTGAAGGCATAACCACTCCCATAGTGGCTGATATACACTTCTCATCGCAAACGGCCATAGCTGTGGCTCCTATTGTCGAGAAGGTGCGTATCAACCCGGGGAATTTCCACAAGGATCACAGTGAGGCTGTCAAGCGTTTCCGTGAACTCATTCAGGTCTGCAAAGATAACGGCACCGCGATCCGGGTCGGAATCAATCACGGATCTTTGGGGGAATATATCACTAACCTGTATGGTAATACCCCCACGGCTATGGCCAAAGCCGCGATGGAGTGGCTTGGGGTATGTCTGGAAGAGGATTTTCTCAATGTGGTGGTCTCTCTCAAGTCCAGTAACACCAGGGTCATGGTGGATGCTTACAGGTCGCTCTACGACGCCATGCGAAAGGAAGGGCATATATTCCCGATGCACGTCGGAGTGACTGAGGCTGGCAATGGTGACAGTGGCCGCATGAAGTCCTGTGTGGGAATATCCTCCCTGCTTTCTGAAGGGATCGGGGACACTATCCGAGTGTCATTGACAGAATCTCCGTTGAACGAGCTTCCTGTCGCCCGCTATCTCGCCGCCAGATATGGAAGGAAGATCGTGTCTTCGATGACATCCTTATCACTCGAAGGCAGGAAAGCGGTCGCCACATATCACTCCCCTTCCTTTGAGACCCTCCTTCTGGATGTTTCTTGTGACTTCGGGAAACGACTCTTGGATAATGAATTAGATGAACTTGTCCTGAACGGAGAGTATCTCGATGATTCGGGCGAGGCGGTGTCTATCGAGTCTTCCGGGAAAGGCATGTATCTGGTTGATGAGCTGATGCAGGCCTCCAGGCGCCGGTTTTACCGGCCCGAGTACATCGCATGTCCGGGATGCGGCAGAACGATGTATAATATCCAGGCCGCTCTGGCCGAGGTGAGGGCAAAGACATCCCACCTTAAAGACACTGTTATAGCCGTCATGGGATGCGTCGTAAATGGTCCTGGGGAGATGGCTGACGCCGATTGGGGATATGTCGGGGAAGGAGGCGGCAAGGTCTCCATCTATAAAAGAAAAACTCCCCTTCTCAGACACGTGCCGGAAGGAGAGGCTGTCGATAAACTTCTTGAGTTGATTGAATCTGAGAAGGCTATTTGAGCCTCGCGATCTCCGTGACGCTCGCCACTGTGAAATCTCCCTCCTTGACAAGTATCTCAGCGTCTAGGGGCAGGAATATGTCAATTCTGGAGCCGAACTTTATGATTCCGCATTGCGAGCCTCTATCAACCTCCATTCCCTCTTTTGAGTAGCAAACTATCCTCCTGGCGAACGTTCCGGCTATCTGCTTGAAGAACACTTCTCCATGGGAATTCTTTATAGCGGTCGAGGAATGCTCGTTTTTCTCCGAGGATTTCGGGAGGAAGGCTAGCAGATATCTTCCCGGGTGATACTTGTAGTAAGATATCGTTCCGGTCATCGGCCAGAAATTGGTGTGGACATCGAAGAAATCCATATAAATGGAGACTTGGATGCGGTCATCCTTGAAATACTCTCCTTCATAGACACGCTCCACAATCACAATCTTACCGTCGGCCACAGAGGTGACCAAAGTCTCGTCTCCCTCAGGAATATCCCTTTCAGGAACTCTATGGAACCAGAACACGAAAAACGCGAACAGTGCCAATAAAAGAAGGACCGGAACCAGTATCCATGGTGATTTTATCAAAAAGATAGCGACTAGAGCCAGTACCAGGGTCACTGCCCAGTAGGTCGCGATTGTTCCTTTGGAGTCTTTGTCTATTTTGATTCCTTTCATTTGCGGTTAATTTACAGAAGATCGAATAGAGCCAAGTATATGGCTCCGAATGGCATCGCCATCAAAGTGCTGTCAAAGCGGTCAAGCAATCCCCCATGTCCCGGGATTATATTACCGGAATCCTTCACACCGAAAACCCGCTTCCACTGTGACTCGTAAAGATCGCCGTACACCCCGGCCACAGACATGATCAATGCCAGAATCAACGAGTGCATAAGAGGGAATTTCAGCAGCCCGATCTCATAAAGGACAAAAGCGGCGACCACGGAAAGAATCACTCCCCCGATAAAACCGATCCATGTCTTTTTGGGTGAAACAGTCGGGAAAAGCTTTTTGGGAAACCGTTTGCCCAAGGAGATTCCGAAAGCGAAAGCTCCAACATCTGAGCACCAGATGATTATGAAGAAGCACAGCAGGAGGTTTCCGCTGAAATTGCCGGCCTTGTCGAAAGCGATCAGGTTTCCAAGAGCGATAGGCACAGCGATATACAGAAGGCCAGTGTAGATATTCGAGAACTTGCCGTACTCATCCTTATCCTTGACATAGAGGGAGTTGATCATCACGATGAATACCGGTATCATCGCGAGGGCGATGAAACGCATCGGGATGTGATAGGTGGATGCGGCGAAGAGTATACCGAAAAGGAATATTCCCGCGAGAATGGCCAGCACCTTTGAGAAGGTGTAGCTGTGCCCCATCGTGATCTCGTAGAATTCCACCAGCATGACGGACATGATGAATATCATCATCCCGGCGAAAAGGAACTTGTTGAATATCAGGCAAGCCACCATCACTATGATGAAGGCGATTCCTGATATTGTCCTTACAGTCACATTATTCATGATCCACCTCTGTTTCAGTGGTTTCCTGCTGCTCCGGTTCCGGTTCTGGTTCAGGATCCGCAGGCTTTACCTTCGGCCCAAATATCTTCTCAATGTCCTCGGCGAAAATGACTTCCTTCTCAAGGAGAAGCTTTGCCATGCGGACAAAACCTTCTTTATTATCCATAAGGATCTTCATGGTTCTGTCGTGAACCTCGTCAACCAGGTCTCGAACCTCCTGGTCCATCACCTCAGCGGTCTTTTCGCTGTAAGGTTTTGTGAGATCGTAACCGCGGGAGCCTGTGGAATCATAGAAAGACAACTCACCTGTCTTATCGCCCATTCCATAGAACTGGATCATGTTGTAAGCGATTCTGGTCAACCTCTCAAGGTCGTTCAGAGCGCCAGTGGCAGGTTCTCCGTTGATTATCTCCTCGGCCACACGGCCTCCCATCAGGGCGCACATCTGATCCATCAAGTATGACTTGGACAAGATCTTCCTCTCATCGGGCAAATACCATGTCAGTCCGAGGGCGTCGCCCCTTGGAATGAGGCTAACCTTGAATACGGGATCGGAATATGGCAGCAACCATCCGACAGTGGCGTGTCCCGCCTCGTGGTATGCCGTGGTCCTTTTCTCCGCCGGTGTGAGAATGGAGCTCTTGCGTTCCAGACCTCCAACTATCCTATCAACGGCGTCGAGGAAATCTTGTTTATCAATCTCGGTCTTATTCTTCCTGGCGGCAGTTAGAGCGGCTTCGTTGCAAACATTGGCGATATCAGCCCCAGAGAATCCTGGAGTATGCTGAGCCATGAAACTTAAGTCGAAATCCTTGGATATCTTCAGTCCTCTCATGTGGACCTGGAATATTTCCTCCCTCTCCTTGAGTTCAGGGAGCTCGACATGGATCTGGCGATCGAAGCGGCCAGCCCTCATGAGAGCCTTGTCCAGAATGTCAGCCCGGTTGGTGGCGGCAAGGATTATGACTCCCGAGTTAGTGTCGAAACCGTCCATCTCGGTGAGAAGCTGGTTCAGGGTATTTTCTCTCTCATCATTTGAGGAAAAGCCCACATTCTTGCCCCTCGCTCGACCCACGGCATCGATCTCGTCGATGAAAACGATGCAGGGAGCCTTCTCCTTGGCCTGGCGGAACAGGTCCCTCACTCTTGATGCGCCTACTCCGACAAACATCTCCACGAAGTCGGAACCGGATATTGAGAAGAAAGGAACATTGGCCTCACCTGCAACGGCCTTGGCGAGGAGGGTTTTGCCGGTTCCGGGAGGGCCTACCAACAGGGCACCCTTGGGAATCTTGCCGCCAAGCGCGGTGTACTTTTGCGGATTCTTCAGGAAATCAACGATTTCCATGACTTCTTCCTTAGCTCCATATAGTCCGGCGACGTCCTTGAAGGAAACATTAACCTTCTCTTTGTCGGCGAGCTTGCCGGTGGATTTCCCGACATTGAAAATACCGCCGCCAGCGCCACCGGGGCCGGCTCCCATGCTCTTGCCCATGCCACGGAACATCCAGACCCACATCAGAATCAGGAATATCGGGAAAATGAGCCATTCAAGGATGTCAGCCCATGCGCGGCTCTCATTCTCGATAACAATCTTGACCTGTTCGGATACGGGAAGTGTCTCATTGAGCTCACCAAACTCCTTCTCCGCGTCGAATTTGTCGGATACGAGGAATATGAAATGCGGTGAGCTGGAAGGAACTTTACCGCCAAACTTGTCGGCATACTTGGAGAGCCTGTCGGGTTTGACTGTAATGTTACCTTTATAGGTGTTTCTGACGTATGTGATCTCCTTGATGTCCCCGCCAGCGAACATCTCTTTCACTTCTGCCCACTCAATCTTTTGCGGATTGGCGCCGCTGTTGTTCATCAGCAGCCAACCAATCCCCATGATGAGGAGTATGTAAAACCATGAGAAATTGAACCTCACCCTATATACTCTGCGACGAGGCTCATTATCTTTATTCGGCATCTGTTGTCTTCTTTTTAGTCTTCGGCCTGTCTTTGTACTCTTTCTGCGGAGCGTCCGCCCAGAGTTCCTCCAGCCTGTAGAACTGTCTGTATTCGGTCAGGAAAATGTGGGCGACGATGTCACCATAATCAAGTATAATCCAGAAGTTGTTCTCCATCCCCTGGGTGCGGAGAGGCTTCCTTCCCAACTCGCGCATCTTGTCTATCACATTGTCAGCTATAGCGTTGACGTTTGTGGTGGATGCGGCGTCACATATCATGAAATGGTCAGTGATCGCGGTACCAATCGACCTGAGGTCGACACCTATTACATTCTGGGCCTTCTTGTCAAGCATGGCGTCAGCCATGACTCTGAGGTCGTGTGTGATCATATTGTAGATAATCTTTGTTAATTTCGCGTTGTTAAATCATACAAATATAATAAAAAACGACAATTTCCGAGCCAATGGTTGATAAGATGAATATCAGGTGGATGGAAGAGACGGATTCCACGCAGGACGAGGTCAGGAGGCACTTTTCCGAGTATGACAATCTGTCAGTTGTGGCCGCTATCTTCCAAACCGCTGGCCGCGGACAGAGGGGAAACACATGGCATTCCAGAGGCGGGGAGAATCTCACCTTCTCAATGGTGCTGCGATTTGGAAAGGAAGGGTTTCCCCCTCTCCCCGTCAACAGGAGTTTCCTCATCACTAAAGCCGCCACACTCGCTGTAACCAAATACCTCAATGAGAAAGAAATAGCTTGTTCGATCAAATGGCCCAACGACATTTATGTAAGAAACAAGAAGATCTGTGGAATGTTGATCGAGAACACGTTGGCTACCGGTAATATCGCCTCAAGCATCGTTGGGATAGGCTTGAACGTCAACCAGAAAGAATTCCCTCCGCAGCTGCTGAACCCTACATCAATGACAGTTTTGACCGGGAAAAGTTACGACCTTGTGGCTGAGCTGGAGATTCTCTCCGGATACTTGGCTGATTCGTTCAATAGGATCCTCACAGGTGGAGACACCTCTTCCGCTGACCAGGAATACGAGTCGCTACTGTATCGCAGAGGTGCTTTCCATGAATATGCGGCATGTCCTGACGGGCAGATTTTTGAAGGCAAGATCCTTGGAGTCACTCCGGATGGATTGCTTTGCATAGAAGACAAAAAAGGCAAACTTAAAAAGCTTGCCTTCAAAGAGATAAGCTATATTATCTAAAGTCTCATTTTAGCAATGGCTCCAACCGGATCCTCCGCTTGGAAAACCGAACTACCGGCGACCAACATTGTAGCGCCAGCCTCGACCAAAGCGTGAGAGTTTGATGCCGAGACCCCTCCGTCAACCTCAATATCCTTGACAATGCCTATCCTCTCCATCTCCGTCCTCAAAGCGGCTATCCTTCCGATGGACTCCGGTATGAACTTCTGCCCTCCGAATCCGGCGAAGACAGACATGATGAGGAAGAAATCCACATCGTGAATATAAGGGAAGAGCCTCTCTACAGGAACGTCGGGATCTATTGCCAAACCAGCCTTGACTCCGCATGACTTCGCCAGGGCGATATACTCCCCAGCGTCTTTACCCGCCTCATCAGCCGCCTCCAGATGGAAACTGATAAGACCCGCTCCGGCTTTTGCGAAGCGCTCTATGTACTTGTCAGGATTGACGATCATTAGATGGACATCAAGAGGTATGTCAGTGACTTTAGCCACCGCGTCGAGTACCGGGAACCCGAAGGACAGGTTGGGTACCAGGCATCCATCCATGACGTCAAAATGTAGCAGGTCGGCATGGTCGTTAACGAGCTTGACATCCCTCTCCAGATTGAGGAAATCAGCGGCTAGTATTGAAGGGGCTATCTTGACCATGGCTATTTGAAAGAAGTTACCACATCCGTGAGATGCTCAACGAATTTGTCAAGTGACGCGAGCTCAAGCTTCTCGCCGGGAGCATGAACACCTCTCAAAGTCGGACCGAAGGATATCATGTCGATGTCTCCGAATTTCTCGCCGAAAAGACCGCACTCCAGTCCGGCGTGAATGGCTTTAACCTCAGGCTCATAACCGAATAGCTTCTTGTACGACTCCACGCACAGCTTTAGGATCGGTGAATCGATATTCGGGGCCCAGCCAGGATACTCGGCGGTGTGCTGTACTGAGGCTCCCGCGAGCAGGAAGCAAGCCTCCACCTTGGCCGCTATCATCCTTCTGGCTGAAGGGATGGCGCTCCTCTGACTGGTTAATACTTCAATCCTGCCGGGATGCCGCATGCGGACTGCGGCGAGGTTTGTGGAAGTCTCAACAAGGCCGGAAATCTCGTGGCTCATCGACTCAACTCCGTGGGGACATGCGAATAGCGCCTTGATTAGCCTGTCGGCGACATCAGAGTCCACAGGTTTCTCAGTGCACCGGAAATTGCTGGCTTTCAGCTTGATATCGGGATCTGTCCTGGAATATTCCTTCTTGACATCCTCTGCGAAAGCATTGAAGCGTGCTATGGTTGCCTCCCTGTCCCGGACAGAGATTATGGCCTCGCACTCACGGGCTATGGCGTTGTGCTTGTTGCCACCTTTAATCATTATGAGGCGCATTCCATAAGGAAGCTCGCTGAACAGGAACCGGGCCATGACCTGTATAGTGTTCGCCCTACCCTTATCGATGTCGTCACCACTATGGCCTCCTATGGCCCCGTTTATCTCAATCTTGACCGGAGCGTAGCCAGGGGCTGTGTCCTCGAGTGTGTAATCGAAACAAGCGGATGTCTCGAGCCCACCGGCGCAGCCGATGAACATCTGGCCCTCGTCCTCGGAATCGAGATTTATCAAGGTTTTACCGGTGAAGAATCCCGGCTCCATGCCAAAGGCTCCATCCATGCCGGTCTCCTCGGACACAGTGAAGACGCACTCAAGCCTGCCCATCGGAAGATCACTCTCCAAAAGGGCGAGCATGGCGGCGACACCGATACCGTCGTCGGCTCCAAGTGTGGTGTCCTTGGCGATCATCCAGCCATCCTCAATCACATAATTGATGGGATCTTTCATGAAGTCGTGATCAACACCGTTCCTTTTCTCGCAGACCATGTCTTGGTGGCCCTGCAGGACAATGGTTGGCACATTCTCCTTGCCAGGAGAAGCCGCCTTGACGATGACGACATTACCGACCTCGTCAGTCTTGTATTCTAGATTTCTTTGAGCGGCGAAATTGATAAGGAAAGCCTTAATGAGCTCCTCATGTCCCGATTCCCTCGGGATACGGGTAATCTCCTTGAAGATCTCAAGTACTCTGGATGAATTCATATTGACGCCAGTATTAATTATCTGGCTACAGGAACAAGCATTCTTTCGATGTCGGAGACATATTGCCTGAACAGTTTGTCGGTGGACATCAGATCCGACACCGTATTGCATGCGTGCAGCACTGTAGCATGGTCTTTTCCTCCAAGCTCCATCCCGATCGTCGACAGGGAGCAGCCGCCAATGAGATTGCGGCTCAGGTACATCGCTATCTGGCGGGCCTGGACAATATTCCTTTTCCTGGATTTGGACAGCAAGGTCTCCCTGGTGATGTTGAAATACTCGCAGACAACATCCTGGACCTTATCCATGGTGACCTCTTCACGCTCCTCGCTGACTATATTGCCAGTGACTCTCTCCGCAAGTTCCATGGTGATTTCCTCATGGCAGAGCGTGGCGCTGGCGATCAACGAGATCAAAGCCCCTTCCAGCTCGCGGAAATTGGACCTGATTTTGGATGCGAGAAGCTCAAGGACACTCTCGTCGACAGAGACCCCCTCACGGGCGCATCTGGCTTTCAACATGGCGAGCCTTGTGGGCATGTCAGGCCTCTCGAGCTCAACGGATAATCCCCACTTGAATCGGGAGAGCAACCTCTCCTCAAAGTTCATAAGATCAACGGGGGCACGGTCCGAAGTGAAAACCAACTGCTTCCCTGATTGGTGGAGATGATTGAAAATGTTGAAGAAAGCGTTTTGCGAGGCGGGTCCCACAAGCTCATGGATGTCATCGACAATAAGTACGTCGATCCTCATGTAGTAGGCCATGAAATCCGCCAGCTTATTCTGGTGGACAGCGTTCATGTACTGAGTCTTGAACTCGTTGCCCGTGACATAAAGGACAATCAGGTCAGGATAGGAGTCATGGATCGCGATACCAATGGCCTGAGCCAGATGTGTTTTTCCGAGACCAGGGCCTCCGAATACGAAGAGAGGATTGAAGGGTGTCTTGCCGGGCTTGTCAGAGATGTTGACGCCAGCGTTAATCCCCATCTTGTTGCACTCCCCTTTCACCATGTTCTCGAAGCAATAGGCGGGATTCAACCTAGGGTTGATCTTCACCTTCTGAAGGCCCGGGAATACGAAAGGACCGGGATTGCTTGACGCCTGGAAGGTGCTAAGCATCACGGATTTGTTCTCGGGGACATTCCCGTGGGAGGCACTGAATACCATGGGTGCCTCCTTCCTGACTGGATGAATCCTGTACATCAACTTTGCGTCAGGGCCAATCACCCTGCGAAGCGCCATTTTGATGATGGGGAGATACGCGTCCTCGAGATAACTTCTGAAGAAATCAGTGGGGACCTCCAAAGTCAATGTCGAGCCCTCGAGGGAGACCGGAACAATGGTCTTGAACCATACGCTGAACTGCTTCGGATCAACGTTCTGTTCGAAGATCCGGAGACACTCATTCCATACTGAAATATGTCTTTCCAGTTCAGTCATTAATTCTATAAAAAAAGAGGTTCAGCCAGGGAGGATTTTTCCTCTCGCTTTCAAGTGCAAAAATGGAGGAAAATAACTTTATAAAAAAACTTTTTTATTATTGTTTTTGATTTTTATTTTCCTTATATAGAGAAACCCGGTTGCCAAAGCAGATCACATTAATTGGCTAATAATCAGCTACTTCCCAAAAGGGCTAAAATGCTAAATAACGATAAATGAACGACTTCTATATTGAGGCTATTTGACCCTTGTGACATCGCCGTTTTCCACCTTAACAATGAAGCAATCAGGATATGAACTTTTCACTGTTGAAAACGACCTTTTGACCTGGGATAAATTACTGGAACGGCAGATCACATATTTGTAAAGATTCTTCACTTTGTAGCTCCCCATATCGTGACCTTTGAAATACTTATCAGAGGGAGACATGACCTTGGATGAAGCTAGTACCTGGATTCCATAAACCGGTTCGGAAAGTGAAGGTTCTATGGCCTCCGGGACATCCGCTTTATCTTCAGCTTTTGTCTCAGTTTCCGGCTTATTCTCAGCTGGCTGCTCAACGACCTGAGGCTTTGGCTCCTCTGTTTTGGGCTCTGCCTCAGGAGCCTTTTCTGGCGTGGTTGGGGTGACAGGCGCGACAGCTGAGGCGCCATCATAGTCTTTCTTATACTTCACGAAGGCCTTATAAAGGTCAGATGCGATTCTCTCCTTCCCCGCGGAGGAGATGAGAGCCTCACGGTCGGAAGGATTAGACATGAAGCCACATTCGACCAGTACAGCTGGCATCGCTGTCCTCCATAGCACATAGAAAGGATCCTGGGAGATGCCCCGGCTGGCCTTGAACGCTCCACCTTTCATCGCCTCGTCAACGCAGCGCGCGAACTTGAAGCTCTGCTCCAGGAAAGAGTTCTGCATCAGGTTCATGAAGATATACGACTCGGGGTCAGAGGGGTCGAATCCCTCATACTTTGTGGTGTAGTCATCCTCGAGCATAATCACGGAGTTCTCCCTGCGGACGACTTCCATATTGCCGGCGTAGAGATCCTTCTTCTTGCTGGTGTATTGACCAAGAATGTGGACCGAGTAGCCGTTGGGGCCGGTTTTCTTCCCATCGACAGAGTTCACGTGGATGGAAATGAAAAGGTTGGCTTTAGCCTTGTTGGCTATGTCAGCCCTCCCCTGCAGCTCGACGAATTTGTCGTCGGTCCTAGTCATTATGACATTGACATCAGGGTATCCCGCCCGAATTTTCTCCGCCAGACGAGTCGCTATGCTGAGCACGACTGTCTTTTCCATGGTCTTGCCGCTCGGACTGATACAACCGGCATCCTTGCCTCCATGCCCCGGGTCGATGACGACGGTCGAGAGCTTGATAGGCGAAGATGCAGCCTGCCCGAATGCGGGTGCGGTCGCCAGAAAAGGCACAACCACTGATACTACGGCAAGAAAATTGCGGATGATATTCAAAATAGTCGTATATTTGTTATCGCGAATTTAAGAATAAAATTGCATTCCAAAAAGCATACATATACTATAATATTGGCATTGTTTGTCGCGTTTCTCACCGGGTTGACGGTTTTCGGCCAGAATCCCCGGAGGGATCGTCGCGCGGCCAGGATAGCTGCTCGTACTGAGAAAGATACCGCTAGAGAGCAGGTTCCTGACACACTCGCTGTCAAGGATACTCTCGTCTTAAAAGACACTATCCCTGAGATCAAGGATTCCCTCACCCTGAGAAGGGACTCGATCAACCGAGCCAATGCCGACTCACTGGACCTTCTCAAGAAAAGCTCGATCTCCAAGCCTGCTTTTTCCGCCGCCAAGGACTCCTCGAAGCAGGTGTTCGCTGACGGGCAAAGGAAGATGTTCTATTGGGGAGACGTGGAAGTCAGCTATGAGAATATAAAGCTCAAGGCTGACTACATGGAGTATGACATGAACAGTGGAACCGTGTTTGCCAGAGGTACTTACGATACTCTTACCGGAGAATGGAAGGGCCAGCCTGTGATGACCCAGGGCAAGCAGACTTTCAACATGGAGGAGATCAAGTACAACTTCAACACGAGAAAGGCCAGGATCACCAACATGATCACCCAGGAAGATGACGGTATACTCCATGGCAAGAACATAAAGATGCTTCCGGACAGGTCAATTAATATCACGCAGGGCAAGTACACTGTCTGCGACCTGGAGCATCCCCACTATTATCTCAAGCTTTCCTCCGCGAAAGTTGTCACCAGGCCTTCCCAAAAGACGGTTTTCGGACCCGCTCATCTTGTCGTGGAAGATGTGGACCTGCCGTTTGTGGCGATTCCGTTCGGTTTCATCCCCAAGCGGCCTGAGAGGGCGACCGGAATGCTGATGCCGTCTTTCGGCGAGGAAAACGCCCGAGGTTTCTACCTCAGGGACGCTGGAATGTATTTCGTGATCGGAGACTTTTTCGACATATCCATGACCGGGGATTACTATACCCTTGGATCCTGGGCGGCGAACATTAACTCCAGGTACAGGGTCAATTACAAGTTCTCCGGTAATTTCGCTTTCAATTATTCAGTCGACCAGACTGGTGAGCGAGGCAGCACTGATTTCTTCCAGAGCAAGAATTTCGGTTTGAAATGGTCTCACTCCCAGGATGCGAAGGCACACCCTGGGCAGTCGTTCTCTGCCTCGGTCAATTTCTCCAGCCCTTCGAACAGCCGATACAACTCCCGCTCAATCTCAGATGCGTTGCAGAACCAGATATCGTCCTCCGTCTCATTCTCGAAGAACTGGAACGGCAAATTCAACCTTTCAGTTAACGCTCTGCACAGTCAGAACTCCAGGGACAGCTCATATTCATTCACCCTTCCTAACGTCACATTCGCGGTCACAAGGTTCTATCCATTCAAGATAAAGAACCGTGTAGGCAAGGAGAGGTTCTATGAGAAGTTCTCACTCGCATACAACACCACGCTTCAGAACAAGGTTAATTTCAAGGCTTCAGAGTTTGGTGAGCCGGGATTCCTGGACAAGTTCAACAATGGAATGTCCCACAAGTTCAATATCGGCCTTCCCTCTTTCACCTTATTCAACTACTTGAATTTCACGCCTTCGGTGAATTACGGAATGAACTGGTTCTTCAGGGAGACGAACGCTGTCTTCAATCCTGAGACCAATAGGGTCGAGACAAAGATGAGCTCTCCCCTGTCCGCATTTGGAGCGACTCATGATTATTCCGGATCAGTATCGATGAGCACCCGCCTTTACGGAATGTTCAATTTCGGCAATTACCACAAGATCCAGGCTTTGAGGCATGTCGTCTCACCGAGTCTGAGCATGAGTTTCAGCCCGGATAAGGCAAAGGCGTTCAACGGATATCGTACACTTGAGTATACTGACACATTGGGCGTTCAGAGGACGTACGAGTACAACAAGTACTCTGGACAGTTGAACTCAGTCCCCGGCAGAGGCCGGTCAGCCACAATGAGCTTGTCTATCGGAAATAACCTTGAAGCCAAGGTCAGGGATGCTAAAGACACGACCGGAACTGGGTCAAAGAAGGTCAAAATCCTAGACCAGCTCAACATCAACACAGGTTACAACTTTCTGGCTGACTCATTGGGCATGAACAATGTGGGCATCAGTATGTCCACCTCGATTTTCGGCAAGCTGGGAATTAACGGTAACTTGAATTTCGATCCATACGCCATTAATGAGAGAGGAACAAGAATAAACAAGTTCAATCTCATTAAGACTGGTGTACCTCTCCGCCTGACTAATTTCAGCGCATCGATGTCATACTCACTTTCCGGCAAGGGAGCTTTCAAAGGTAATGACGGAAACGGAAGAGGAGGAAGTGCGGCGGATTATTACAGGAGGATATATTACCATCCTGTGACGGGAGAGTACATACCGGGAGGATGGCTGTATTACACCAACCCCAACGTGCCCTGGAGCCTGAATTTCAATTATTCGCTCTCAATGAGCAGAACCTACAACTACGTCAACCAGCAGTTGTTCAAGAATGACAGATACACCCAGACCCTCGGCATATCCGGAAATCTCCAGCTGACTCCGAAAATGTCTGTCCAGGCACAGACCGGATGGGATTTTGTCGCCATGAAGATGACAACGTCGCAGATGTCATTCAAATATGACCTCCACTGCTTCAACATCGCCGTTTCTTGGGTGCCTTCCGGAATGTATCAGTCATATTCCTTCATAATCTCAGCGAACGCCGCGGCGCTCTCGGATTTGCTGAGGTTCAAGAAGAGCACCAGCTACTGGGATAGATAGTTTGATATTTTGTGTTTTTTACTTATCTTCGCGTTGTCTTAGATAAGAAATCCCCTTTTTTATGCCATACAGTTTATTTGAACTCACTCAGATGAGTCGAGAGCAACTTGAGAATGTCGCTCAGGAACACCAGGTGAAGAATGCTAGAAAGATGACGGATGAGAACCTGGCTTTCGCTATACTTGACGCGCAGGCGACCGCCGCGTCGCTACAACCCATAGAGAGACCCAAGGCGAAACGCGGAAGACCCAAGAAAGCTGAACCCCAGCAAAAGAAAGAGCCGGTCCCCGCTGTCGAGATCGAGGCGGCTGGTAATACTGAGGATAAGCCTAAGTCCAAACGCGGCCGTAAACCCAAAGCCCAGCAGCCTGCCCCTGAGGTGAATGATGCCAAGGCGGAGGTAAAGGTGGAGCCTAAGCCCGAGATTGAGCAAGTCAAAGAACAGCCTAAAGCCCCAGAATCCACTCCATCTTCCAAGAAAGGCCGTAAACCAAAGTCTAAGGCCAAGGTGGAGAATGCGGAACCTGTCACTGCTCCTGAGGCCGTTGAACCAAAGCCCCAAGAGAAAGCCATCGATGGGAAAGAGTTCATCCATCAACTGTTCGATGATCTCAAGGATGATCCGGCGGCGCAATCTGAAAGGGATAATTTCGGTGGGAAAAAGCAGAAAAACAAGTTCGGAGGCCAGCAGGGAGGACAGAACCAACAGAAATTCCAGAACAACCAGAACCAGAATAACCAGCAGAAGCCCAAACCTCCCGTGATTGAGTTTGAGGGCACTGTGGAGGCTACTGGGGTGCTCGAGATAATGCCTGATGGATATGGCTTCCTACGTTCTTCAGATTATAATTATCTCAACTCTCCGGACGATATTTATGTGAGCCAAGGCCAGATCAAGAGCAACGCTCTAAAGTCTGGCGACACTGTGACCGGTGAGATACGTCCTCCCAAAGAGGGAGACAAGTATTTCCCGCTCGTGAGGATTAAGTATATCAACGGACGTACTCCGGACTATATCCGTGACCGTGTTCCCTTTGACTTCCTCACTCCCCTTTTCCCTAATGAGAAGTTCAACCTTCTCGGTCATGGTCACCAGAATGACGTGTCCTGTCGCATTGTGGATATGTTCACCCCTATCGGAAAGGGCCAGAGAGGCCTTATCGTCTCCCAGCCGAAAACCGGTAAGACCATGTTGCTTAAGTCAATAGCCAACGCTATTGCCGACAACCACCCTGAGGTCTACGAGATTGTGCTTCTGATTGACGAGCGTCCCGAGGAGGTCACCGATATGAGCCGCAGCGTTAAGGCTGAAGTGGTCGCATCAACCTTCGACGAACCCGCCGAGAGGCATGTCAAGGTGGCCAATATGGTCCTCGAGAAGGCCCGCCGCCTTGTTGAGTGTGGCCACGATGTCGTAATCCTTCTCGACTCCATTACAAGGCTCGCCAGGGCGTACAACACTGTGCAACCCGCTTCAGGTAAAGTACTTACTGGAGGTGTGGACGCCAACGCTCTGCAGAAGCCGAAGAGATTTTTCGGAGCTGCCAGGAATATCGAGGGTGGCGGTTCACTTACGATCCTCGCCACTGCGTTGACCGAGACTGGCTCCAAGATGGACGATGTCATTTTCGAGGAGTTCAAAGGTACCGGTAATATGGAGCTCCAGCTCGACAGGACATTGGCGAACAGGCGTATATTCCCCGCCGTTAATGTGGTGCTTTCAAGTACCAGGCGTGATGACCTGCTGTACAGCAAGGATGTGGCCAACAGAATCTGGATCCTGCGCAAGCTTCTGGCCGACATGAATCCCACTGAGGCGATGAATTTCATGCTTCAGTTGATGGATGAGTACAAGACTAATGAGATGCTCCTCGACAATATGAACAAAGTATCGCCGAGGGACGCGAAATTCTACGATTCCTATTAGTACTGGTCCCAGGATTTGATTTGAATCTCCTCAAGGGAGGTATTGCAGAAGGACCTTACAAAGGCGGTGGCCAGACGGGCGTTAGTGAAGAGCGGCACATTGAAATCGATGGCCGCCCTTCTTATTTTATAGCCATTTGAAAGCTCCAGCTCACTGAAGTCTTTGGGGATATTAATAACCATGTCAACTTCCTTGTTCTGAATCATTTCCACAGCTGGCTTGAATCTTCCCTTATAGATTGGATTCTCACATTCGCTTGGCCAGAGGACCTTCGTGGCAGGCACGCTGTTCTCCACGAGGTATTTATATGTGCCGCCGGTAGCGAACAGCTCATAACCCTTCTCGACAAGGATTTTGCACGTGCCGAGCATGTCGGCCTTCTGCAGAGGGTCACCAGTGGACAGCAATATCCTTTTCTCAGGAATACGCTGGCCAACAGACAGTAGTGATTTGAGAATCGCCTCGTTCAGATCGTCTCCAAGGCAACCAACCTCTCCCGTGGAACTCATATCCACGCCCAGCATGGGATCCGCCTCCTCAAGGCGCGCGAAGCTGAACTGCGAGGACTTCACACCCACATAGTCAAGGTCGAAGGCACTCTTCTGAGGAGGGACCGGATGAAGCCCAAGCATCACCTTGGTGGCGAGCTCGATAAAGTCTATTTTCAAGACCTTTGAGACAAACGGGAAGCTCCTGGAAGCCCGCAAGTTACACTCAATCACCTTAATGGCGTTCTCCTTAGCGAGGAACTGGATATTGAAAGGTCCGGAGATGTGCAGGGCTCCGGCGATCGCTCGGGCGATCTTCTTAATCCGCCTGACAGTCTCCACATAGAGTTTTTGCGGCGGGAATTGGATTGTGGCGTCACCTGAATGGACCCCAGCGTACTCGATATGCTCTGAAATGGCATATGCGATAACCTCTCCTCCATCTGCCACAGCGTCAAACTCTATCTCTTTGGCTCGCTGATAGAATTTGCTTATCACCACAGGGTGTTCCTGAGACACTTCTGAGGCGAGAGACAGGAAGTGCCTGAGTTTCTTCTCATCGTGACATACATTCATCGCGGCGCCAGACAGAACATAGGAAGGCCTGACCAAGACCGGGAAACCGACGGTTCTGATGAAGTCCTCGACATCGTCCATAGTTGTCAGCTCTTTCCATTCCGGCTGGTCAACTCCCAAAGCGTCGACAATGCTCGAGAACTTATGACGGTCCTCTGCCTTGTCAATGTCCAAAGCGCTTGTCCCGAGAATCGGGACATCATGGTTGTGGAGCCTAAGAGCCAGATTGTTAGGAATCTGGCCACCCACTGAGACAACAACCCCATGAGGGGTCTCGAGCTCGATGATATCCATCACCCTCTCGAAGGTCAATTCGTCGAAATAGAGGCGGTCACACTCGTCGTAGTCCGTCGAGACGGTCTCAGGGTTGTAGTTGATCAAGACTCCCCTGTAACCATGTTCCTGGATGGTTTTGAGGCAAGTGACCGAACACCAGTCAAACTCCACGGAGGAGCCTATCCTGTAAGCTCCTGAGCCCAGGACGATTACCGACTTGCCGTCATTCTCATATTCGATGTCGCTCTTTGTGCCGTTGTAGGTGAGATAGAGGTAGTTGGTCAGCGCCGGGAACTCCGCCGCAAGCGTGTCTATCTGCTTGACGACAGGAATGATACCCAAAGACTTGCGGTAGCTCCTTACCTTGTCTATATTGGCTGTGGAGCTGCCGGCGTCTTTCCATACCGCCCTCTGAATCTGGAAGTCTGAGAAGCCTTCCTTCTTGGCCAGACGGAGGAGATCCTCGGGCATATCCTCGATCTTGTCATATTTGTGCATATCCTCGAACGTGAGGACAATGTTCTCAAGCTTGTTCAGGAACCACTTGTCGATCTTCGTGAGCTCATGGATGCGATCAACGCTGTATCCGGCCCTCATGGCCTTGGAAATCACGAATATACGGTTGTCAGTAGGCTCCCTGAGCGCGGTTTCTATATCGGCGACTTGCAACTCCTTGTTGCCAACGAAGCCATGGGCACCCTGACCAATCATTCTTAGACCCTTCTGGATGGCCTCCTCAAAGCTGCGTCCAATGGCCATGACCTCGCCTACTGATTTCATTGACGAGCCGATCTTACGGGACACCCCGTGGAATTTACTGAGGTCCCAGCGCGGGATCTTGCAGACAATGTAATCCAGGGCAGGCTCGAAAAAGGCCGGGGTGGTCTTTGTCACAGAATTCTTCAAGTCAAACAGGCCGTAGCCAAGTCCGAGTTTCGCGGCGACAAAGGCCAGAGGATAACCGGTGGCCTTTGAGGCGAGGGCGGAAGAACGGCTCAACCTCGCGTTGACCTCAATCACACGGTAATCCATGGCGTCCGGGTCATAAGCGAACTGGACATTACACTCACCCACTATCCCTATATGGCGGACAATCCTGATGGAAAGCTCCCTGAGGAAGTAATAATCGTTATTGGAAAGCGTCTGCGAAGGAGCGACAACTATACTCTCTCCGGTATGGATGCCGAGCGGGTCGAAGTTCTCCATGTTGCAGACCGTGATGCAGTTGTCATAGCGGTCACGAACCACTTCATATTCAATCTCTTTCCATCCTTTCAGGGACTTTTCCACAAGTACCTGCGGGGAGAATGAGAAAGCTTTCTCACATATTTCCTCAAGCTGTTCCTCGTTGTCGCAGAATCCAGAGCCAAGTCCTCCAAGGGCATAGGCTGCCCTTATAATCAAAGGAAAGCCCAACTCTTTCGCCGCTCTCTTTGCCTCCTCCATGTTTGAGGCGGGATGAGATTTTATGGTCTTGACACCGATCTGGTCGAGTTTTTTGATGAAAAGGTCGCGGTCCTCAGTGTCCATAATGGCTTGGACAGGAGTACCTAGAACGCTGACCCCGTATTTTTCCAGGACGCCGTTCTCGTAAAGCTCGACGCCACAGTTCAGGGCCGTCTGTCCACCGAAAGATAGCAGGATACCCTGAGGACGCTCTTTCTCAATAACTTTCTCGACAAAGAAAGGAGTCACCGGAAGGAAATAAATCTTGTCCGCTACACCTTCGGAGGTCTGTACAGTGGCGATATTAGGATTGATGAGGATAGTCTCAATCCCCTCCTCCCTCAAGGCCTTCAGGGCCTGGGAGCCGGAATAGTCAAACTCGCCGGCCTGGCCGATTTTCAAGGCGCCGGAACCGAGGATAAGAACTTTCTTTATGTCAGTGTTTCTCATAATTTTCCGATGAATTCGTCAAACAGGAAATTGGTGTCGGTGGGACCGCTTGAGGCCTCAGGATGGAACTGGACAGAGCAGAAAGGTTTGCTCTTATGGCGTATACCTTCGTTGGTGCCGTCATTCATATTCACGAACCAGGGTTCCCAGTCTTTGCCTAGAGTCTTGTCATCCACGGCGAATCCGTGGTTCTGCGAGGTGATGAAGCAACGGTTTGAGCCTACCATCCTGACTGGCTGGTTGTGGCTTCTGTGGCCATATTTAAGCTTGTAGGTGTTGGCGCCTCCAGCCCTTGCCAGCAACTGGTTGCCCATGCATATTCCGAAAATAGGCTTGTCGCCTTCCATCGCCTTTCTGAGGTTCGCTACCGTGATATTGCAGAACTGAGGGTTGCCGGGGCCGTTGGAGATGAACAGGCCATCGTATTCAAGGGTGTTGAAATCGTAGTCCCATGGAACCCTTATCACTCTCACTCCCCTTTCCATGAAGCAGCGGAGGATGTTGTGCTTGACTCCGCAATCGACCATGGCGACAGTCTTGGGGCCTTCACCGTAAATAATTGGTTCTTTGCAGCTTACCAGGGCAATCTGGTTTACGAGGTTCGGGTCATCCACAGGGAAATCCTTTGTCACCCCGTCAGGAACGATCATGCCCAGCATCGAGCCGCGCTCCCTAAGAACTTGTGTGACAGCTCTTGTGTCGATGCCGAATATTCCGGGGATCTTCTGCTCCTTAAGCCACTCATCAAGGCTCTTTACCGCATCCCAATGGCTGTAGTCGAAGGAATAGTCGCTGATCACAAGCCCTCTCACCCAGATCTTCTCGGATTCGAAGTTCCTGGATATCCCCTTCTCGTCAGGGCCCTCCTGAGGAACTCCGTAATTGCCTATCAGAGGGTAGGTTACTGTCAAGATCTGCCCGGAATATGACGGGTCCGTGAGACTCTCCGGATAGCCGACCATGGCGGTGGAGAAAACAACCTCACCGTCCGTGGGGCCATCATAGCCGAAGGAGAAGCCCCGGAACTCCATTCCGTTCTCCAACCGCAGTGTCGCTCCTTTTCTTTCTTTCATATAACTATAAACTCTTATTCATCTTTTTCCGCTATTTCGCCATGTCTTAGCGGGATAAAAAAACGACCATCTCAAAATGTAATGAAATGGCCGGCGAAACAATTAAAGTGGCGAACAGTCCCGTTCGCGCCTTTAGGCGCCTCGATGGTCAGTGGTATTCTGGTCAGTCGGGACATGGGGACGTTCATTTATCTTGGCAAATGTACACATTTTTAAGTAATTTCGCATCAGATTTTTGAAGATATGGATTATTCCCTTTTTGAAGATACGATCGCCGCTCCTGCCACCGTGCCTGGAACCGGGGCAGTCACATTGCTGAGGGTAAGCGGGGCGAAGGCTCTGCGAATCGTCAGTGATGTAGTGAAGTGTAAATCCAAGTCAATAGAGGAAACTCCCGCAGGAAGAATAAGATACGGGGTTGTTTACAACGAGTCTAATGAGGTGGTTGACGAAGTGCTCGTCAGTGTTTTTAGAGCACCCCATTCCTACACAGGAGAAGACTCCGCGGAGATTACATGCCACGCTTCTTCCTATGTCGCATCGGAGATATTGAGGCTGCTTTGCACTGCTGGTGCCAGAGTGGCGTCTCCTGGCGAGTTCACGCGACGTGCTTTCGTGAATGGTAAGATGGATCTAGCTCAGGCAGAAGCAGTAGCGGACGTTATCTCATCCTCTTCTTCAGCTTCTTTGAAGGTGGCGATGAATCAACTTCGAGGCGGTTTTTCAACCGAGCTTAAGGATATCCGGGCAAGTTTGTTAGAAATCGTGTCGTTGCTGGAGCTTGAACTGGATTTCTCTGAGGAAGACGTCGAGTTCGCGGATCGCTCAAAACTGGCCACTCTTCTTGATGAAGCGATCTCCCATGTCACTTCCCTCGCATCTTCTTTCCGCCAAGGCAATGCCATAAAGAACGGTGTGCCCGTCGCCATTGTCGGTGCGGTTAATGCCGGAAAGAGTACCTTGCTTAACTCGCTTCTCGGGGAGGAACGGGCCATCGTTTCCGACATTCCAGGCACAACCCGGGACACCATTGAGGAGACCATGGTTGTTGATGGGGTTCTATTCCGTTTCATTGACACTGCCGGGCTCCGTGGAGCTTCTGATACTGTAGAGAAAATAGGTATTTCCCGCTCTTATAAGAAGCTTTCAGAAGCATCAGTTGTTTTAGCTGTTCTTGATGTCTCCGCTTCGGAAGAAGAAAACGAGTCTTCAATTTCTGATATTGTCTCTAAGATCGATCCTTCCATTCAGAAATTGATAGTTCTGCTTAATAAAGCTGATATTTTGGGCGCTAACATAAATGTTAGCTTATTAAACGAAACTGTTTCTTACGCTGATAATAAAGTAATTAAGCTATATACTTCCGCCAAGACCGGTTTCGGACTAGATTCTCTCAAAAAAGCCCTTTCAGAGACTCAAAAAGACCTTACTTTAGATTCTGACCAGACGATTGTGACCAATTTGAGACACTTCCAGGCTCTTTCTGATGCGGGATCAGCCCTATCCAAGGCCCGAGATTCCCTCTCCTCTGGGCTCACTCCTGATCTCATCGCCGAGGATCTACGCTCCGCCCTTTATCATCTCGGAAGCATAACAGGTGAAGTCACTCCCGACGAGGTTCTTGGAGAAATCTTCGGAAGGTTCTGCATCGGCAAGTAAATCAATTAGTTACGACTTTCTGACTAAAGTTCAACTTTAACTAATTTCAGTTGAAACTAGCTGAAATTCATAATCCGAAAAGGGTTCATTGCTAGTTCGACTTGAGGTCGGTTAAGTTTGAGCTAGTTTGAGCTAGATGGCGCTTTGGCACACAGCGTGGCACACGTGTGCCAGCGTGTGCCAAGAAAAAGGCCGTTTGGCACAAAAACTTACCGATATGGGGGCGCAGATAGAATGTTCCGTCTTCGATAAACACTGCTATGTCATAGTTCTTGATGACGACGAGCCAGTCCCCCAGATCTCTTTCTTTTTACCATCAAGATATTGATTTACAGCTCTTCCTGGGGTGTAATCAACTTTGTGTGCCACTCGTGTGCCATTTACCGCTCTCGTGTGCCAAAATCAGCTTATTTGGCAGATTTGG